>Ga0209534_10000595_pt1 | contig 41686 bp, 25 predicted proteins | sample COG_07_FD_184751 | JGI IMG/M metagenome (GOLD analysis project Ga0209534, IMG submission 184751) | Pelagic Microbial community sample from North Sea - COGITO 998_met_07 (SPAdes) (version 2) | ecosystem: Environmental > Aquatic > Marine > Neritic zone/Coastal water | place: Helgoland, sampling...
CTGCTTGTCTAAATAGTAAACTAATAGATTTACCTTTTTTACCACATACCCAACAATGCCAAGGGTTATGACCTTCTTTATTTTCAGTAAAATTAATTTCTAATTTAGGTTTATGGTGGTTACAGTGGGGGCATTTATATGCCATGTTACCTCGAGCAGTTTTTTTACCTGTGCCTAATACGGAATTAACTAATGTTACTAATGTATGATTGACCATAGTCCGTAATATACGAATCTATTTTCGCTCAACCACAACATCTTCAAATATTTCTTCAGCTAAATCCTTTGTAAAAAATTTACCTAGAATATTATCGTTGAAAAAATCATCAGGTTTTTCTAGTACTTGATATAACATTTGATATTTAATTTCAAAATAAGTTAAGGATTTTTTAGTAAAGCACATCTTTAATATAGTACGCTCAAACTCATCTTTTTTACCTTCTAATAGTAATTGTTTAATATCTTTTTGGGAACCATAATATTTAAGCCAATCTGATTCTTTAACTATTAATTTATATGAAGGTCGTCTACCAACTACCCCAGTTAGAGCAGCAAGTTCTTTCTTACCTAGTTTTTTCTTTTGATTATGAAATAATACTTTCTTTCCAATATAAGATTTACCTGTGGGTTTATGTGTTGTTATATAGACAAAACCAAAGGTCTTATCTGGAAATTGAGTGATATCATTTATTTCATGTTGTTTGTATATCCAATTCATATATGTTATATTACACAAGGGTAAACATTAGTAACAACTCCTGAAGAGTTGGTAAGAACATAACTTAATGAATTTGATTTAATGTACCCAGCCCCAACAGTAGTAGTTCCCCCACTGTTAGTATAAATAGTATCATTAGTAGTTGGAAATGCTGCAGACCCATCATGGTAATATGTTACATTTAAACTTTGGTTACATATCTTTTTTGTTCCTGATTGTTGTGCGCTTCCTTGATAAGAAGTTCCATTAAAATACCCATAAAAGTCACTATATTGATCTGGTGGTAAAAAACTTGCAGTATCGGCCATACCCCCTAGTGATATATTAGTGGCGGCAACACCAAGTTCATTTGCTATTTGACTCCCGCTTATTTGTCCTGATGATGGTAATGCCATAATTATATATTTTTATTATAAATATTGTAAACCAAAATCCCTAATATTTTCAGAGATTATTTCTTTAAAATTTTGTGGTATGTCCTTTAATTCCCCTAATTCTAAAAACAAAGATTTCGATTGATCTCTTTTTCCTATATACCATCCTGTAAATGCTTTTTGAAAATCAAATACAAAATCACCTGGGTATCCTATATCGTAAGTTAATGGAATATTTTCTTTACTATTATCCTTACCTAAGCAAGCATACATATAAGATAACATCCACTCTTTTTTATTACTATGCCATACACTTAAGTGATAATAAGCTTCTGGTCTATTAGGTGCATAGGCAATAGCAGCTTGAAGTTGTCCTTGTTCAAAATCAGGTCTTCTTGTAGTTATATTTAATTGCTTCCACGTTTTTAGAAAACAATTATAAGCCATTCTAGGATCACTATCGTGTAATAGTTCAGCTGCTCTTAAAAAATAAGAATGTGCTGCTGCTCCTTGTCCTATTTTTTCATATTCTTCCCCTAATTTAGCATTTATATAAGCGTCTTGAGGTGTTTGAATATAGTTATGTAGTTGTTTTTGTAGTTCTTTCATTCTTCCCATTCTAATTTATCTAATAAACTTACTGGCATTTTTAAAGCGTATGCAGCATTATCCTGAAACCCATATGTTATAATAAAGTTACCATTTTTAATTGCTAACCCAGTATTAAACTCTATCATCGCATCCATAAATTTAAATTGCTTAGATATTGATTTTAAATTCCAATCTTTATCCCAAATTAAAAATCTATGGTAATAATGAGCATCTTTATGTCCTCCGGGGTGATAGAAGAAATCTACTTCATGGGTTATACAAATTCTATTACCTTCATTACCAAAGGGTATAACTTGAGAACTACCTCTAATACCTAAAGGCCCATTAAATTTTTCTTCTTTATTAATAACTGTTGTACTAGATACTTTATTTAAAATACCTTTTAGTACTACTTCTTTATATTTATCTTTTAAATTGACTTTAACTACCTCAACCGGATTAGACCATCTAACAAAATGAAAGGGCATATCCATAACGGGCATCCAATTTTTTTCTAAATAAGTATCCTTTGTTGGTGGATCAACTCTATCTCTGGTTAGTTCTATAGCATGGTCTTTTGTCCAATCAACTTCACAAAGTTCCATTCTACCTTCACCATTGGGTTTTACATCTCTTCTTACACCACATATATAAAATTTACCATCCCATCGCATTACCCTAGCATCTTCTAAACCATGAAAATCCCATATAGGGGTAATATCATTTTTAGATGTATCTACTTTTTGATATGATTCTACCTCTAAAGTATTATCATTTAATTTACATAAATAATTTCCTGTTATTAAATGAATATCATCTTCAGGATTTAGGTAAGATAAAACTCCCCATTTACAGTAAAAGTTTTGATTAAATTCTGCATGGTATAAAGTATAGTGAACATGCCTAATGTTGGCTAGTATATCTCCATTATCGTCTATAAAAACAGAAACATTGCAAAGACCAGTACCATCTGTTAATTCACTTGGTATTATAAGAGGGGTTATTGATCCTCCATTATCTAAAACTATTTTGGCTAAATTATTTATCATTAAAATTCATGAGTTTAATTTCATGTTATTATAATATAATAAAGATTTTTGGCTATACCAAATTTATTTTGATTCTAAGACTTTTATTTTATTTTTTAATGAATCTATTTCTAGTTTTAATTCTTTAATTGCTTCAAGAAGTATAGGTGGTATACCTTGATGTCTCATTGATAACATACCGTTTTCATTTTCTCTTACAAGTTCTGGGATTATCTTCTGTACATCTTGGGCTATAAATCCTACATCTTCTTTTATTTTTAATATACTATCACTTTCTTTCCAATCAAAAGTAACTCCTTGAAGTTTCATTGCTTTATTTAAAGCTGACTCAATAGGTTTTATGTTCTCTTTTAATCTGATATCTGATGGAGATCCATATGCTATTATATCTGCATCTGCTGTTAATGTACCCGTACTACCAAATTCAAATTTTTCATTACCACTATGTAATATAAAAATATCATCACCATCCCCTACAATATGAGCACCACCTCCTACTTCATCTATATCTCCTATTTTGAAGGTTCCACTAGTTGGATTTACTAAAAGACCACGATCTCCTGTATCTTCCACCTCCATATTACCATTTACATTAAATGTTCCTGCTGTAAAAGTTAAATCACTTTCCCCATTTATAACAGCAGACGTGTTTCCTCCAAGTATTACTCTATTAGTACCAGCATTAGTATATGTTGTTATACCTGCATTACTTCCTGTTGTACCTTTAGCACCTGTAGCACCTTTAGTACCTGGGGAACCTATACCTGTAATACCTTGAGCACCTTTAGCACCTGGTGCACCTTTAGCACCTGTAGCACCTTTAGAACCACCTCCACCTTGTGAACCTGTTATACCTTGAGCACCTTTAGCACCTGGTGCACCTTTTTGTCCGTTTAAACCACTTATACCTTGAGCACCTTTAGCACCTCCACCACCTTGTGAACCTGTAATACCTTGTGAACCTAGCTCACCTTTTTGTCCTTTAGCACCATTACTTCCATTAACACCTTTTTGTCCTTTTTGTCCTTTAGCACCTTGTGAACCTGTTATACCTTGTGCCCCCGTAGCACCTTTAGCACCTTGAGAACCAGTTATACCTTGTGCCCCTGTTGCACCTTTCTGTCCCGTAGCACCTTTAGCTCCTTGTGAACCAGTTATACCTTGTGAACCTGTAGCACCTTTAGCACCTTGAGAACCTGTAGTACCTTGTGAACCACCGCCACCTTGTGCACCTGTTATACCTTGTGCACCTGTTGCTCCTTTAGCACCTGTTGCTCCTTTAGCACCTTGTCCACCTTGTGCACCTGTTATACCTTGAATACCTTGTGAACCTGTAGCACCTTTAGCACCTTGTGAACCTGTAGTACCTTGGGTACCTGTTGCTCCTTTAGCACCTTGCCCACCCTGTGAACCTGTTATACCCTGAATACCTTGAGCACCTGTAGCACCCTTTTGTCCTGTTGCTCCTTTAGCACCTTGTGAACCTGTAGTACCTTGAGTACCTGTTGCTCCTTTAGCACCTTGTCCACCTTGTGAACCTGTTATACCTTGAGCACCTGTTGCACCTTTAGCACCTTGAGAACCCGTTGTACCCTGAGAACCAGTAGCACCTTTAGCTCCTTGTCCACCTTGCGAACCTGTTATACCTTGTATTCCTTGTGCACCTGTATTTCCTGTATTTCCTTTTTGTCCTTTTTGTCCCTTAGCACCCTGTCCACCTTGTGAACCTGTTATACCTTGAATCCCTTGAGCACCAGTAGCACCCTTAGCACCTTGTCCACCTTGTGAACCTGTTGTACCTTGAATACCTTGAATACCTTGTGCACCTGTTGCTCCTTTTTGACCAGTTGTACCTTGTGTACCAGTTGCACCTTTTTGTCCCGTAGCACCTTTAGCTCCCTGTCCACCTTGTGAACCTGTTATACCTTGGATACCTTGAATACCTTGAGAACCTTGTGCCCCAGTAGAACCTTTAGCACCTTGTCCACCTTGTGAACCAGTAAATCCTTGAATACCTTGAGCACCAATAACACCTTTTTGGCCTGTTGTTCCTTGAATACCTGTAGCACCCTTTTGTCCTGTTGCTCCTTTAGCACCTTGTGAACCAGTTATACCTTGTGCCCCCGTAGCACCTTTAGCACCTTGTGAACCAGTTATACCTTGTGCACCTGTTGCTCCTTTAGCACCTGTTGCACCTTTAGCACCTTGTGAACCTGTAGTACCTTGAGTACCTACTTCACCTTTTTGTCCTTTTTGTCCTGTTGTACCTTGGGTACCAACTTCACCTTTTTGTCCTTTTTGACCCGTTATACCTTGAGCACCTGTAGCACCTTTTTGTCCTGTTGTACCTTGTGAACCAGTATTACCTGTTGAACCCTTATCTCCTCTATCACCTGTAGCAACAAATGATACAATTACATCTTCATTATTTGAAAATGGAGATGCTGTAGATGATGCTTGATCATTAACATTTACTGTCCACCAACCTGTATTATTAGTTAGATTAGATATACTGAATAATATATATTGTGTAGCGTCTGTTCTATTTGATACTCTAACGTGACCTTTAACAGCGGATGTAACAGCATCTATTGATTGTAAAAACTCGTCTATATTACTAGCATTATCATCTGTAGAATCAATATACATCAAAGTTGATGCATTTTGAGTAGAACTATTTAGTCGTACTTTACCTGTTCCTGGATCTGTTCCTGATGTTGATGTTGAAAATGTATAGTCGAATGTAGCACCACCAAATGAACCATCTGTTCCTTGAGCACCTATTTCGCCTTTTTGTCCTTTTTGACCTGTTGTTCCTTGAGCACCTTTTTGACCTGTTGCTCCTTTAGCACCTGTAGTACCTTGAGTACCTGTTATACCTTGAACACCAACTTCACCTTTTTGTCCTTTTTGTCCTGTTGTACCTTGAGCACCTTTTTGACCTGTTGCTCCTTTTTGACCTGTAGTACCTTGAGTACCTGTTATACCTTGAACACCAACTTCACCTTTTTGTCCTTTTTGACCTGTTGTTCCTTGTGTACCAGTTGCTCCTTTAGCACCTTGTGAACCTGTGGTACCTTGAGTACCCGTAATACCCTGAGCCCCAACTTCACCTTTTTGTCCTTTTTGACCTGTAGTACCTTGAATACCTATTGAACCTTTTTGTCCTGTTATACCTTGAGCACCTGTTGAACCTTTTTGTCCTGTTATACCTTGTGCTCCCGTAGCACCTTTAGCACCTTGAGAACCAGTTATACCTTGTGCTCCTGTATCACCTTTGGCACCTTGTGAACCTGTAGTACCTTGAATACCCTGTGCTCCTGTAGCACCTTTAGCACCTTGAGAACCAGTTATACCTTGTATTCCTTGTGCACCTGTTGCACCTTTTTGTCCTGTAGTACCTTGTGAACCTGTAGCACCTTTTTGACCTGTAATACCTTGAATACCTTGTGAACCTGTATCTCCTTTATCACCTTGTTCTCCTGTTATACCCTGAGTACCAATAACACCTTTTTGACCGGTATTACCTTGAACACCAATTTCACCTTTTTGTCCTGTTGTACCTTGGGTACCTGTTATACCTTGTATTCCTTGTGCACCTGTTGCTCCTTTTTGGCCTGTAGTACCCTGTGAGCCTGTAGCACCTTTAGCACCTTGTCCACCTTGTGCACCTGTTATACCTTGAATACCTTGAGCACCAACTTCACCTTTTTGTCCTGTTGTTCCTTGAGTACCTGTAGTACCTTGAACACCAATTTCACCTTTTTGGCCTGTAGTACCTTGAGAACCAGTTATACCTTGAATACCTTGTGCACCTGTTGCACCTTTAGCACCTTGTGAACCAGTTATACCTTGAGCACCTGTTGCTCCTTTTTGGCCTGTATCACCCTTAGCACCTTGTTCTCCTGTATCACCTGTTATACCTTGTGTACCTGTAGTACCTTGAGTACCTGTGATACCTTGTATTCCTTGGGCACCTGTTGCGCCTTTAGCACCTTGTGAACCTGTAGTACCTTGAGTACCGGTTGTACCTTGAGTACCGGTTGTACCTTGAGTACCGGTTATACCTTGAATACCTTGTAAACCTTGTTCACCTGTTATACCTTGTGTACCTGTATTACCTTGAACACCAATTTCACCTTTTTGTCCTTTTTGACCTGTTTCACCTGTTATACCTTGAGCACCATCTTCACCTTTTTGTCCTTTTTGTCCTGTTGTACCCTGTAAACCAGTAGCACCTTTAGCACCTTGAGAACCAGTTATACCTTGTATCCCTTGTGCACCTGTTGCGCCTTTAGCACCTTGTGAACCTGTAGTACCTTGAGTACCAGTTATACCTTGTATCCCTTGTGCACCTGTTGCGCCTTTTTGTCCTGTAACACCTTGAGCACCTTTTTGTCCTATTATACCTTGAATACCTTGAACACCAACTTCACCTTTTTGACCGGTTGTACCTTGAGTACCAGTTATTCCCTGTATTCCTTGTGCACCTGTTGCGCCTTTTTGTCCTTTTTGACCTGTTGTTCCTTGTGTTCCCTGAAGTGATAGGTTTGATCTCTTATATATGTTCCCGTTGTTATCTAATACTAAGATATCATTTACTGTAGTTGTAAGGGGAGTAGATGATAAGTTTAATGTGTTTAAAGTTGCGTCTGATCCGCTAACTATAAGTTTCTTCCAGTTTGGCATGTTAATCTTTTTTATTATGGTTGGTTACTCAAATGAGTCCACTTCCGTTATGGCCTATAATATGGTTATACATATGAATGTAAGAAGAAATAGTCAATAAGACAAAATATGTTTTTAAACTGTATATTGTTCTAAATACTCAGTGGTTTGTCGTAATAAATAAAATTTAGTTAGATCGGTTTTATATTGGATTGCTACAGGTGAACCAGTATTTGGTATTACTTCATAACTAGTAGCAGATGCAGTAGAAATATCATAAGCTGTTGATAAAGTGTATAGATATTTCCAATAGATAATTGGACTATTGAGGTCACTACCCATAACATACATTTTAGTACCACTATCAGTAAAAGTAAGTGATCTTGGAAGTTGGATTTCAGAACTAACATCTAATGCTTGACCATAAGATAAGGTAGATATTTCCCAAGCAGTAGACAGGTCACATTCTATTATTTTTTCATTTACGTCTTCTATAATATAGGCTTTAGTACCACTACTATTAAAATTTAAATTTATACATGTTGCGGAGGTGGTATTTCCCACTAACCCAAATGAAGAAGATGATATTCTTGTATCTATATTCCATGCAGTAGTTAAAGTATGTTGGTAAATTTTATTAGCATTTAAATTTCCTTCAACTAAAACATAACAACTAAGACCATCAGGTTTAAAAGAAATGCCACAGGGGTATATAGAGTCCCAATCTGTGTCTGTTGATGAAGTATAATCTGTTTCAACAATACTACTAACATCCCATGCTGTAGGGACTTTCCATTCAAATAAACTATCAGATGGTGTACCTGCAGTACACATACCATAAAATCGAGTACCATCAGGTTTAAAAGTACCAGCTGATACTATTGTAAAAGGTGGACTAAGGTCAACATAATCATCTCGTGTTGGATTTGATGGAGTTCCACCAATACCACTGGATTGTAGTACTCTAAAAAAGTTTATATTACTCATTTTATTTTTCTTCTCAGTTCTTCTATTTCACCTTGCTGTTCTTTAATAGCTTCAATTAATAAAGCAACCATTTTATCATATTTAACAGCTTTATACCCATTATCTCTTGTAGTAACTAATTCGGGTAATATAGCTTCAATTTCTTGTGCTATAACTCCTATATCTGCTCCTTCATTACCATGAATATGAATTTTTTCTTCTTTGGTTAGTGGGGTCCAATCAAAATACACACCATTTATTTGTTTTACTTTATCTACAGCCCATGGGATAGGTCTTATATTTTCTTTTAGTCTTTTATCTGATGTAGAATATGCTATTACATCATTTTTAGCTCTAATTAAACCATCTGTAGAATTAGTACCTGTAAAAGAAGAGCCAACATCTAAAGAATTTTTAACTGCTAAAAGATTACCTGTAAAAGTTAAATCAGACACTCCATCTATAGTGGCAGATGTATTTCCTCCTCTTATTAATCTGTTAGTACCAGCATTAGTATATGTTGTTATACCTGCATTTTGACCTGTAATACCTTGAGCACCTTTAGTACCGGGGGCACCTATACCTGTAATACCTTGAGCACCTTTTGTACCTGTAATACCTTGAGCACCTTTTGCACCTGTAATACCTTGAACACCTTGAGCTCCTGTTCCACCTCCTGGAATTGACCAGTAGTAACTAGTACCATCATAATAAACACCTAATACATCAGTACCACCACTTGCTGTTGTTGTAGTATAAGTACTACCCCCTATAATAACGGATCCACCTGGAAGTGTTACAGTATAGGTTGTACCTGATCCTTGTTTAACTAAAAGTACACCTGTATCACCTGTTACCCAACCTGACATTGCTAATGTTTTATTACCATTTAAAGTAACTTTAGCATTTGAACCTAATGATGAATTAAATGTAATAGTAGATGTTGCATTACTTAATGTTTGTTGGTCAATAGTTATTTTACCATCAGACATTTGTAAATCTTGTTGCATTACAACATTTTTATGCAGGGTAATATCAGTAGCATCGTATTTTATTATGTCTGTTTCTGTACCACCTGGAGTTTTGGATATAAATTTGAATTTACCAAAATTTGTTCCAGTATCCCCTTGAAATGCAAAATCTGTATTATCAGCACCATTACCTTTTATCTCAACACCATTACCACCATCTCTATAAATATTTAATTCACCATCAGTTCCATTCGCACCTTTTATACTAAGGTTACTAGTACTAAATGTTAAATTTCCTTCAGCAACAAGTCCACCAGAACCATCTGATGTTAATACTTCATTATTATTTCCAGGTGCTGTTGGATTAGTTCCTTGAGCACCTTTTGTACCTGTAATACCTTGAGCACCTTTTGTACCTGTAATACCTTGAGTACCTGTAATACCTTGGGCACCTTTATCACCAACTTCTCCTACACCTGTAGTACCTTGTATACCTTGAATACCTTGTGTTCCTTGTGTACCAGTAATACCCTGTGAACCAGTTATACCTTGAGAACCCTTACTACCTGTTAAACCTTGGGTACCTTGAGTACCTTGAGTTCCTGTTATACCCTGTGAACCAGTTATACCTTGTGTTCCTTGTGTACCAGTAATACCTTGAGTTCCTTGTGAACCAGTTATACCTTGTGCTCCTGTAATACCCTGAGTACCTTGTGTTCCTGTTATACCTTGTGTCCCTTGTGTTCCCGTTATACCTTGAGTACCTGTAATACCTTGGGTACCTTGAGTTCCTTGTGTACCAGTAATACCCTGTGAACCCGTTATACCTTGTGATCCTGTAATACCCTGAGAACCATCTGTACCTTGAATACCAGTTATACCTTGAGTACCATCCGTACCTTGTGTACCTGTAATACCCTGTGTTCCATCTGTTCCTTGAGTACCTGTAATACCTTGACTACCTGTAATACCCTGAGTACCTGTTGTCCCTTGTGTTCCTGTAATACCTTGAGTACCAGTTGTTCCTTGTGTTCCGTCTGTTCCTTGGGTTCCTTGTGTTCCATCTGTTCCTTGGGTACCATCTGTACCTTGAGTACCTGTAATACCTTGGGTACCTTGAGTACCTTGTGTTCCTGTTATACCCTGAGAACCAGTAATCCCCTGAGCACCATCTGTACCTTGTGTTCCTGTAATACCCTGTGAACCTGTTATACCTTGAGTACCTTGGGTACCTGTAATACCTTGTATTCCTTGAGTACCAGTTGTTCCTTGTGTTCCATCTGTACCTTGTGTTCCTTGTATTCCTGTTATACCCTGAATACCCTGAGTACCTTGTGTTCCTGTTATACCTTGAGTTCCTTGTGTACCATCTGTACCTTGAGTACCTGTTATACCTTGAGTTCCTTGTGCACCAGTAATACCTTGTGAACCAGTTATACCTTGAGTACCTGTAGTACCTTGAGTTCCATCTGTTCCTTGTGTTCCTGTTATACCTTGAGTTCCTTGTATACCTGTTATACCCTGTGAACCAGTAATACCCTGTGAACCAGTAATACCCTGAGCACCATCTGTTCCTTGAGTACCCTGTGTTCCATCTGTTCCTTGTGTTCCATCTGTTCCTTGAGTACCAGTTGTTCCTTGTGAACCTGTAATACCCTGAATACCTTGTGTTCCTGTTATACCTTGAGTACCCGTAGTACCTTGAGTTCCATCTGTTCCTTGTGCTCCATCTGTACCTTGAATACCAGTTATACCTTGAGTACCAGTTGTTCCTTGAGTACCCGTTGTTCCTTGCGTTCCATCTGTACCCTGTGTTCCTGTTATACCCTGAGTACCTGTAGTACCTTGTGTTCCTGTTATACCTTGTGCTCCATCTGTACCTTGAATACCAGTTATACCTTGAGTACCAGTTGTTCCTTGTGAACCTGTTATACCTTGAATACCTTGAGTACCTGTGATACCCTGTAAACCTTGTTCGCCTGTTATACCCTGTAAACCTTGTTCACCTGTTATACCTTGTGAACCTGTTATACCTTGGATACCTTGTGAACCTGTTATACCTTGAATACCTTGTGTTCCTGTTATACCTTGAGAACCGGTTATACCTTGAATACCTTGTGTTCCATCTGTTCCTTGTATACCTGTAATACCCTGTATACCTTGAATACCTACTTCACCTTTTTGTCCTTTATCTCCTCTATTACCTACAGTTGTAAATGATATAATTATATCTTCATTGTTTGTAAATGGGTTTGTAGTTGATGATGATTGTTCATCTAGATCCAATGACCACCACCCAGTATTATCTGTTAAATCTGATATTGCAAATAGTATAAATTGTGTAGCGTCTGTTCTATTTGCTATTCTAATATATCCCTTTATTGCTGATGTTACAGCGTCTATAGATAAGAGGAATGATTGAATTGAAGTACCATTATCGTCCGTAATATCTACATACCCAACAGTAGAAGCGTTTTGTGTAGTATTATTTAATCTTATTTTACCAGTTCCAGGATCTGCTGCTGCTGTTGATGTATCAAAAGTATAATCAAAAGTAGCACCACCAAAGGCACCATCTGTACCTTGTGTTCCTTCTTCACCTTTAGTACCTGTTATACCTTGTGTCCCTTGTGTACCAGTAATACCCTGAGCACCTGTTATACCTTGAGCACCTGTTATACCTTGTGCTCCTGTTATACCCTGAGAACCAGTAATACCTTGAGTACCTGTTGTTCCTTGAATACCAGTAACCCCTTGTGTACCTGTAGTACCTTGAGTTCCATCTGTTCCTTGTGTTCCGTCTGTACCTTGAATACCAGTTATACCTTGTAAACCTGTTGTACCTTGAGTACCATCTGTACCTTGAGTACCTATTATACCTTGTGTTCCTTGTGTTCCTGTAATACCTTGTGTCCCTTGTATTCCTGTTATACCTTGTATTCCTTGTGAACCAGTAGTACCTTGAGTTCCATCTGTACCCTGTAAACCTTGTTCACCAGTAATACCTTGAATACCCTGTGAACCAGTTGTTCCTTGTAAACCTGTAATACCTTGAATACCTTGTGCTCCGTCTGTACCTTGAGTACCCGTTGTACCCTGTGTTCCATCTGTTCCTTGAGTACCTGTAATACCTTGGGTTCCATCTGTTCCTTGAGTTCCATCTGTACCCTGTGTTCCTGTTACACCCTGTAAACCTTGTTCGCCTGTTATACCTTGTATTCCTTGAGTTCCATCAGTTCCTTGAGTACCATCTGTACCTTGAGTACCAATAATACCCTGAATACCTTGTGAACCAGTAATACCTTGTGAACCAGTAATACCCTGAGCACCTGTTATACCTTGAGCACCTGTAGTACCTTGAGTACCATCTGTTCCTTGAGTACCATCTGTTCCTTGAGTACCATCTGTTCCTTGGATACCCTGTAAACCTTGTTCACCTGTTATACCTTGAGCACCAGTTATACCTTGTGGTCCTTGAGTACCTTGTATACCCTGAGCACCATCTGTACCTTGAGTACCTTCTATACCTTGTACACCTTGAGTACCTTGTGTTCCGTCTGTTCCTTGCGTTCCATCTGTACCTTGTGTTCCGTCTGTTCCTTGAATACCAGTTATACCTTGAGTACCAGTTGTTCCTTGTAAACCTGTTATACCTTGAATACCCTGAGCACCATCTGTACCTTGAGTACCTGTTGTGCCTTGTGTTCCATTAGTACCTTGAGTACCTGTTACACCTTGAGAACCTGTTACACCTTGAGAACCAGTAATACCTTGTGAACCAGTAATACCTTGAGTCCCGTCTGTACCTTGTGTTCCTGTTATACCTTGTGCTCCATCTGTTCCTTGTGCTCCATCTGTACCTTGAGTACCTGTTGTACCCTGAATACCTTGAATACCTTGTGATCCTGGGACTGTTGAATCTTCACCTGTTGTACCTTGAGTACCCTGTGTTCCTGTTATACCTTGAGAACCAGTAATACCTTGTGAACCTATAATACCTTGAGCACCATCTGTACCTTGGGCACCATCTGTACCTTGAGTACCCTGAGTACCATCTGTACCTTGTGTACCAGTTATACCTTGTATTCCTTGTAAACCTTGTTCACCTGTAATACCTTGTATTCCTTGAGAACCATCTGTACCATCCGTACCTTGTGTACCTGTAATACCCTGTGCTCCTTTAGTACCAGTTATACCTTGTGCACCATCTGTTCCTTGAGAACCATCTGTACCTTGAGAACCAACTTCTCCTTTTTGTCCTTTTAAACCACTTGTACCTTGAGTACCATCAATTCCCTTAATCCCTTGAACACCTTGAGAACCTTGTGTTCCAGTTATACCTTGAATACCTTGTGAACCAGTAATACCCTGTGTACCTGTTGTACCTTGAGAACCTGTTATACCTTGAATACCTTGTGTACCATCTGTACCTTGAGTACCAGTAATACCTTGAACACCTTGAGCTCCTTTATCACCTGCATCACCTGTTACTTGAAAAGAAACTATTATGTCATCTCCATTAGCAAATGGACTTGATGTAGAAGATGCTTCTGAGGCTATAGTTAAAATGTACCAGGCATTTGTATCTTGTCCTGCTACTATAGTAATTTGATATAATATAAAATCGTCAGTATTACCTTTTTCTGATATTCTAACGTGTCCTTTTATTGTTGAAGTAGCGTTATCAATAGTTGTCATGAACTGAACAATGCTGTTTCCATTGTCATCCGTGGCATCTAAATATAAGCTTGTTGCGGCATTTTGGGTTGAATTATTTAATTGAACAATTCCTGTGCCTGGGTCTATTGGGGGAGAAGGTACTGTTGTACTAAATGTATAATCAAAGGAAGCACCTCCAAAATTACCTGCTGTACCTTGAGCACCTTGTATTCCTTGTATACCTTGTGGGCTTTGAATACCTTGAATACCTTGAATACCTTGTGCACCTGTTATACCTTGTGCACCTTGAGCACCTACTTCTCCTATACCTATTGTACCTTGTATACCTTGAGTACCCTGTACTCCGGTTATACCTTGAATACCTTGAGTACCATTTCCACCTGTTATACCTTGTGCACCAATTATACCTTGTATACCTTGTGCACCTGTTATACCTTGTGTTCCAGTTACACCTTGAGTACCTTGGGTACCATCTGTTCCTTGTGTTCCGTCTGTTCCTTGAGTACCTGTGATACCTTGAATACCCTGGGCACCTTGAGCGCCTGAAGCATTATCTATCCATTGTGAACCTGATACTGTAGAGGATAAAACTTGTCCTAAAGTACCTACGTTTCCATCTGTATCGTGAATTGATTGGGAGACTAAAAGAGACCCACTAATATTTGTATCATTATCTACCCCTAAGGTATTTAGTAAAGCATCTGATCCGCTTACTATTATTTCTCTCCAATTTGCCATATTGTATTATATATAATGATAAATATTAAAAGAATATGGTTAATCAACTTCTACAGGTGGAGGAATGGGTTGAGAATTTAGATGTTCTTCGATTTGTGTTATTTGATTTTGGAGTTTAATTTGTAAAGTTCCAATAAACATAGCGTCTACTCCCTTAATACTAATTTCTTTAATTCCTACTAATAAAGCTTTTATTTCTCTTAATGATAAGTCTTCTAATGTGTATATATCCATAACTATTTATTTTTAAATTTTTCTAAATCAAGATACATTTTTTGTAGTTTTAAAGTTAAACTATAAATTTCTTCCATTTCTTCCCCTGTAAAGGTTGATTTCCGGATTATATTTAACATAAATAATATCTCTTTTCTAGTAAGAATTGGCAGACCCGATAATGGGTCTGCCTCTCCTATTCTTGTATTACCTGCTTTGAAACCCATTTACTTATTCTTATGAATAAATGTAAATGTCTTCATTATCTGCTACAAATATATTACCTTTTTTCTGGTATTTAGCTACTACTCCTGAAGGAACATTTACTCCTGTTCCACCTTCTACTACAGCTGCCATAAATGCATCTGGTGTATAAGCTTCTGTACTTGGATCAAATGATCCTGTCATACTCCATCTTGTAGTTGCTGCATCATAAGCAAATGCTTCACCATTTGTAGGACCATCTTGTTGTACTACAATACCACCATCTCCAACTGCTGTTGAACCTGATGCCATTCTAATAAATCTATCAGCTACGTCTAAGTTTTGTGTGTTTTGGAAACTTGCTGTACCTGCAACTGTTAAGTTACCTGATACTACTGCATTTCTTCCAATTTGAACATCTCTTGTTATAGTTAAATCCTGTCCAATTGTTACATCATCTGGTAAACCAATAGTTAAAGCAATATTTCCACCAATTGCTTGAGCGGAAGTATCTGATACTGTAACTTCGTTTGTTGTACCTGCAAATGTTGCAGTTGCGTTACCTTGTACTGCCGTGTTAGCAGTTGAACCATAATTTACTGCAATTGTTGGAGATGAACCTTCACCTGTATTAGATCCAATTGTTACACCAGTTCCAGATCCAAGTGTAGCAACATAGTTACCTGTTGTATCTGTTCCTAAAGCAACTGAGTTTGCAGCAACACCTGCTGCTTCTGTTGCAGTAGCGGCGTTACCTGTTGTATCTTGATTAAAGGTTGGGAAAGTATTTCCTGCACCTGTTAAATCTTTATTTGTTAATGCTTGTGTAGCAGCTAACTGAACAATATTACTATTTGTAATACTTGCTATTTTAGTAGCTGTATCAGCATTACCAGTTACATCACCAGTTAAATCACCTACAAATGCTGTAGAAGTTACACTTGATAATCCAACTAATGTTGTAGCAGAAGTACCTAAATCTATTTCTGTAGTACCTACTGTTACACTATCGTTTGTAAGGGCAGTATTTGGAATTCCTGATAAGTTAGCTTCAACTACATTAATACCACTTGCACCTACTGCAATTGTATTATCTGCTGCTTCAACTGTAACTTGTATACCTGCTGTTCCTCCATTATAAGAGAAATCTGCGATACCATTACCATCTGTTAGTGGGTTAGGAACTGCATCAGATCCTGATACTACTCCTGTACCAGCTAATATTGTAGCTGCTGTAATTGATCCTCCTAATGAAATATCATTACCTGCAATTGTAATACCATCGTTTGCTAACATTCCGTTAGTAACACCTAGTGCTTTTACTCTTAGAGTATCTGTAGCTATTTCAAGTGAAGAATCATCTACGTTTACTGCTAATGCTGTACCAGCACCACCTGATAAACCTGCTCCTGCTACTGAAGATGCAATTTGAGTTGCTGTAATTCCAGCATCTGCTACTTTTACACCACCTGCTCCTACTGTTAATGTAGAACCATCTGCTTGTACTGCAAATGTTGCTGCTGCTGCTCCATCGTAAGGACCACCTGTTAAACCATTACCTGATGTTAAATCTGGTAGGTTTGTTGTTCCAACAAATGAACCACTGAATGAACCAGTTGCTTCCACATCAGTTAATACTAAACCATCAACTGTTCCAGCTGTTGCACCTAACGATACTGATGTATTACCTAATGTTACTGCACTGTTTGATAATTGTGAATTTGTAACGTTTGCAAGTGAACCACCTAATGTAATAGTTGGGTTAACACTGTCTCCATCTGAAGTTAATGTTATTCCATTTTCATTACCAGTTGCTGATACAGATTGTACTGTACCTGAGCCTAATCCTGAGGCTGCAATACTAATACCACCTGCTGTATTTGTTACAGAGATATTTGCACCACCAGTTAATGTTGCTAATACAGGATCTGCACCAGTACTACCAATTAATAATTGACCGTTTGTAGCTTGACCTAGTGCAGTAATTGCGCCAGTTCCACTACCTAAAAGTACACCACCATCTGTAAGAGATTGTGCACCTGTACCACCCGAGGCTACGGGTAAGGCTGTATCTAAAGATAATGCTGATAAGTCAGCTGATGATCCGGATACAATTACTTTTTTCCATGTTGCCATTTAATTGTTTGTTTTTTTTGTGTTAATTAATGTTACATTTATACATACGATAACCTATTTTTTTATTTAAAATTTTTATGTTTAATCTTTAAATCCTATATAAGCAGATGATGTAGTAAAATACAACCCACCTTCAACTGCTGTTGGTGTTGAACCATCAGGTTGAACTCTAAATGTAGCTATACCCTCATCACTTATTTTAAATAAACTTTGTGTGGGTGCTAATTCACTGTTAATTAGGAAATTTTTACTATCACCTAAGGATACAATACTACTACCTGTTACACTTAAACTACCAGTTATTTGAGCTGATCCTGTAAATGGGAAAACTGCTGAAGCTGATATTAATGTTGCGAATATTGATCCTACTGCTGTTTGATAACCTGCTAAACCTAATCCTTGACCACCATCAATATCTTGGAAACCAGCTATGGTTATAAGGTCATTTTGAATTTCGGATACAAGTAAATCACTTCCCCCTGCTGAAATTTGTGTTCCTTCATCTTCTATAAATGAAGGTAAAGTATCGCTTGCGGAAGCAAAGAAATTAATATTTTGTGAAGAATTTCTACTTACTATTTTTGTAATTTTGTACTGACCATACAAACCTTTAATTGTAGATGAAACACTACCTGTATAAGCTAAAGGAGCAGCTATACCCCATGCTGGTAAATTTGAATCATAATCCGTATCTTCTGAACCTGTAATTGCTCTTGCATCAGTAGGATATCCATCTCCTATTTTTGTAAAAGAAGCGGAAATAAATAAATATTGTCCTTTAGGTGGTCTAATTCTTGCAAGTGAACTTGTACCATTAGCAATAGCATTTTGATTAACTGTTATAGTATCTCCTGATATATCCGTAATAATAGCATCACCAGAAAGTTTACCACTTGCTACTATAACCATTCCAACCATTAAGTCAGAAAATTCTAAGGGGCCTAGAGTAACAACACAATTCTGTATTGTAGGTTGTCCTGAAACAAAATCTCCAGTAATCCTAATATCATTAGGATTTTTTTCAAATGAAATAAAATCATTTGAACCATCATATCCTAAGGATGCAAAATTTATTATAGGTGTAGCCATTTATACTATATTTTTTTTAAATATTAATCTATTAAAATCTTATTGTCGTCATTACTTCACTAAAATTACCAACACCTGATAACCCGATGATGTTAAAATTAGAACCTAAATTGAAAGAAGTATCAATAGTTATATTACCAGAATTTCCAGTACCATCAAAGTTTTTACCTTCTACTGTAATTAGATTTATACTTGTTTTATCACTATACCCACCTACTCCTTCATTTAGTCCTGCAGGTACTGTTATAGAATAATCATCTTCTTGGTTACTAGAATATATTGATAAATTACTTAATTGGGATGAACCATTTAATCCTCCTGGAGCTAAAATTGATAAAGCTGTAATATTCCCTCCAGATTGGGTAACTGTTGTACCAAATAAAGTTCCGTAAACAGCTTCACTACCTGAAGTTCCACCTGTATCGGCACAAGTAAAGGTAAATGTATTTGTTGTTGCTGCTGTAATATCGGCTACTTGGTAATCTACATTAGCTGCTCTAAGTACTACTTTATCTCCAACACTTAATCCATGAGAGTTAAAAGTAACAACCATACTAGTTGATGTTCTAGCCCATGCTACTGTAAATAAGTTTGTAGTTGCTGTTGCATATATTTTATAATCTGTACCTGAAGAATCAACTAAATATCTATATTGTGTGTTATATACATTTCCTGATCCACCACCTGAACCTTCTGTTCCTTGTATACCCTGAATACCTTGTGCACCTGTTATACCTTGTGATCCCGCACCTGTTATACCTTGAATACCTTGTGTTCCAGTTATACCTTGTGTTCCTGTTATACCCTGTGCTCCTGTTATTCCTTGTATACCTTGTGCACCTGTTATACCTTGTACACCTTGTATACCTTGTACGCCTTGAGCACCTTGAGGTCCTACTACAGTTGAATCTTGACCGGTTATACCTTGTATACCTTGTATACCTTGTATTCCTTGTGTTCCAGTTATACCCTGTGCTCCAGTTATACCTTGTGATCCTGCACCTGTTATACCTTGTATACCTTGTACGCCTTGAGCACCTTGAGGTCCTACTACAGTTGAATCTTGACCAGTTATACCTTGTATACCTTGTACACCTTGGGCACCTTGTGCTCCATCATTACCATCACCTCCTGTTATACCTTGAATACCCTGAATACCTTGAATACCCTGCGAACCTAATAAACCATCTGTTCCTTGAATACCCGTTATACCTTGGATACCTTGTGCACCTGTTATACCTTGAATACCTTGAGAACCATCTGCACCTGTTCCATCAGTACCTTGAGTACCTTGTATACCGGTTATTCCTTGTGTTCCTGTAGTACCTTGGATACCTTGTGTTCCATTAGTACCATCCGTACCTTGAGTACCTTGTGCCCCATCATTACCATCACCTCCTGTTATACCTTGAGCACCTGTTATACCTTGAATACCTTGTGTTCCTACACCTGTTATACCTTGAGTACCTGTAATACCTTGAATACCTTGTGTACCCGTTGTTCCCTGTATACCTTGTGAACCTAATCCACCCGTTATACCTTGGGTACCTTGAATACCTTGAATACCTTGGCTACCGTTTGTTCCTTGAATACCCTGAGTACCTGTTATACCTTGAATACCTTGAGCACCTTGTGATCCTCCAGCGGGTGCACCTTTAAAAAGCTCTCCATCAGGACCAATTAAGGTCATTGGGTAATTTAGTTCAGCTCCTGTAGCTGCATTTTCTTCTACTCCCTTTAAAGCTACAGAGCCTGTGGTTTTAAAAGATCCTGATATTTCTACTGATCCTGAAAGATTAAATTTTGTAAATCTACTATCTGTGAAAGCATCAACAATTTGTTTTACTTGTGCTGCCTCTACTGTTTGTCCCGTTACTATTCCTGAGGGACTTAAGGATGTTGGTTCTGCTGCCATGGTATTATGGTTTTTATTTTATTATAAATATATAAAGGGTTATTGTCTATCAATGTTTACTAAAATTGTTGTATCAGTAGTTCTTGATGTGGGAAGAGGTTGTGCCATTTTCCCAATTGCTACTAATTCATTATTGTTATTGTATAAGCCTACTGTTGTAACATATGGGGAAAAATATGATCCCGTGATATATGAATAAACAGTACCGTCATTGCTAGAACCTGATATAGTAGAAGGGTTTTGAGAATAATTAAAATCATTTTCTGCTATAGTACATTTATATTGCGTCTCATAAATAGTAAAAGAGGATGAAAAAGATACGGTTATATCAACAGTATTTATAAGATTTTCAACATCGTTATTCCCTATTGTTCTTCCACCATATATTCCATCTCCATATTCTGCACTACCCCAATATCCTAATTCTCCAATTCCTTCTTTTCTACTTCCTCCTGTAAAAACAATCATACCTTGACCGTAAATAATATTACCTACTACGGTTGTAGTATCGTTTTCATTTGTTCTTATCAGTCTACCTTCACCATCATCATAATAACTTCCACTTGGTGTAGTAATATTAATAGAACTAGGTACAATATAATCCCCAAATAAAGATTTAGGTATTGATACTACTCCTATAGTTGGGTCGAATGTTGCAGGTGCACCATAAACATCTTCTCCGTATATGGCTTCCCCATATAAAGAACTTGTTAATATTTGTGCTGAATAAGAACTAGTGGGCCAGTATTTTTCTGGGTTTAGATCTGTTTGTTCAAAATTATCAAATGCGTTTGAATCTATTCTTCCTTGTGTAGTTCCGTCTGGGTTGGTTTTTTGTACATTTGCTATTTGTACTTCACCATTACTACTTGAGATATAATTTGAATAATATAACTGTTGAGCAGAATAATATACAGAAGACTGTGAATATTCTGTTATATATCCTGTAGCACTAGAAGTTTGAAATTTTGCTCCTAAAAAACGATCAACCCCCACATCAGAAGCAGTTAAAGCATTTCCAGTAAATGAAAATCCTTTAGTTAGCTCTAAAGGTGATATTATTATATCTTGTGAGTTTAATGTTTTGTACGCCCCCATCCATTCTTAAAAGTCTAATTTAACCCTTACTAAAGCTTCTTTTGTAAAATCTTTATTTAAAGGTTTTGATAATTTAGCTACTGCTAATAATTCATTTGAATCATTATATAACCCAATCGATGTCATATATGTTTGTGGGTTGTTGATAAAATAATCATAAATAACTTCTCCAGTTGATCCTGAGATATATGATGGATTTTCTGAATAGTTAAATTCACTATTTCTTGCTCTAACAAATACAAAATCTGATGTTATTGTTTCTTCTGAATTTAACGAAAAGTCTGCACCAAATTGAAGTGCTGGTAGTAATAGTGTATTTACATTATCACCATTAGTATTTGGTGTTTGTATAGTACCTAAGTTAATTCCTCCATCAGCTGGGGCTTGATCTAAGGCATCTCCATTTAACAATATAGTTCCGATATCTGGTAAAAATAAACCATATGAACCTGAAGTTAAAGTATAACCATCAGCTGTGGTTCTATTTTCAGTTTCAAGTGCTGCATAACCATCTGATCCACTAATTACCTCATATGCTCTCATTGATCCATAATAAGTCGGAACATTAACCATATTAGAATTATCTGTTAAAGTTATTGGTAAACCATTAGCACCATTTTTTAATGTTAAATTTAAAGAACCAGGGAATAATGATTGTTTATAAGCTGATCTTTCTATACTTAAGGCATAAATTGAGCTACCTGTAACACCACCAAATACAAATGAAGAATTTTCATCTTCTAAAACTAAAGTTCTATATTGACCATAAATTGTAGATGCAGTTGAAACACCAGGTGCTGCTACTTCATTATACGCAAGAGCTCCTCCTCCCGATTCATTACCATAAGCTATCTCAAATTGTGCTCTTGATTCTGGTTCAGTTGGGTTTAGGCTAAATATGGTTGTATAGTATTTTCCTGAAGTACCATTAACTTGGTTCGATTGAGTAAAAAACTGTGTTAATGTTGGTGAATTATTTGTCCAGCAAGTTGCAGTTTGTGCCTGTGCACTTACTACAAAATCATCTGCTTCTAATCTTTTAAATCCCATGTTTTATATATTATGTTGTTGATTGAGTAATAGTAATTGGAATAGTAATTCTTGCACCACTATCTAAACCTGTAAATGTTAAAGTACTTAATAAAGTATTATTAGCACCAAACAATGTATTTACTGTAGTTGCTCTTAATGTAACCTGTGTACCTGTTATAGTTGAAGAAACATTAGTTCCTAAGGTTGTTGTTGAATTAATATTTGCTGTTGAAGCTGCTGCAGTGTTAATACCAGTTGCTTCAAAAGTATTTAATAATCTAACATCTGCTATAGTTACACTATACCCTGATGTTTCAAATACTTGATCATTACCTAAATAATTTAGGGTTTGTGGTGTAATTGCTAATGTAGCACCTTGTTGAAGTGTTACAGCATCATACCCAATATTTAATACAGGTAATTTAGCTGTACCTCTAGGTAAAGTTGCTAGTTTGTACTTCATTATCTGTGATTCATCAGGAAATGCTTCTAATAAAGGCATTCCATCTATGGCTTCTCCATAAAAGGCTGAACCTGAAACGTGTCTTGGATTATAAAGTGTATAATCAATTTCATCATCTGCTAAAGCAAATTGTGTGATTCTAAACGAACCATCGTTAGCAGCTAATAATTCTCTACCTTTTGTTGTTAAGATAGCATCAATTGTTACTACTGAATTATTTAAATATCCCATTTGTGTTTGTTGTTATATGTTATAAATATATATTCTTATTAAGATTCTATTATTCTTCTAGTGATTAAGTCATTTACTATAATAGAAGCACTTTCTATTAAATAATCTGTAGGGTAATCAGGGAATAATATACCAGGAGTAGTTGCGGTCTCCAAGCTACTAAATGAAGAAGTATAAGAACCTGTAATTACACCTTCTCCGTTATCCCCATATACAAGTCCTATATTTCCTTCATTTGATACATTAGGTTTATTTTCTATTCCTACAAATTCTGTAATAGATTGACTTAAACTTGCACTTGCTAATGCTGCATAAGGAAATTGACGTTCTAAATATAAAGTATTTGCAACTGTAATTGGTCTTCTTATATAAAAGAAATCAAAATTTAATTCTTGATTTACCTCTCTATCTAATACTATTCTTAATCTACCCTTAGTTACACCTCCATTTGTCATAAGATTCTCAGCAGGTGCAGAAACTTGTGTAATTGTATATGTAAAGTTTTCATTATTTGCAAATCTAATTTCATCTCCTTCTTTTAAAAGAATGGTATTTTCTATTCTATCAAAAGCTGTACCTTCTGGTTCCATCCCACCAGGGAAATATGGTGAAGCTCCAGGTATATAAGGTGTATCACCTTGTTTAAAGTCTGTACCATAAGCCTCGTTAAGGTTTGATGAAGACATTATTAAAACTTGTTTTAACTCACTATCACTATATGTTGAAAAATTATTATCATTATTAACAGTTGGTAATGTCCAAAATGGTGCTTGTGCTGTATTTGCTTCATCTAATAAATGATCATATGCTCCTTGACCTTTTATTGTTGCTGATGTATAAGGATTACTATCTGTAGGTGTATATGATGATGGGAAAAAGAAACCTTGTGTGAATCCACCCCTAGCTTGTTTATAAAATCCTTTAAGTCTCCATTTTATTTTAGATCCAGATTTAATAGTATATTTACCTGAGTTTGCTGTAATTGTCCATGCTAAAGCTATTACTCCTCCATTACTTCTAGGTGCTCTTTCTCTCATTAAACCATAATCGTATAGAGTTTCATACATTTCCCAATCAACTACACAATTAATACCATCTCCCCTAATTGGGACTCTCGAACGTACCCATCTTGGTATATTAACATTAAAACCAGCATTAGTTCTTATTATTTCTGTTCTATAATCTTCAATATTAGACATACCAAACCAACCAAAGTCTAAAACACTTCCTATGTCTGTTGAAGATCCATCTATAGTATATACTCTACAAGTAATATCTTCTAAATTAAAAGGTTGATCTTCATTTGGATTAATATCATCAAACATTTTAAGTTGGAATTGGAGTTCTTGTCCCGTTCTTCTTGTTTCACTTACAAATGAGGTAACAAAAGTATGTTTTAATGATACAATTTGTTCATTTTGTAAATCTTTACCAAAGGCTCCCCAAGAGTTTGGATCATAGTAAGCAGATCCCGTACTAGGAGCACTTAAATTCCAAGGACTAGGGGTTAGGGATCCTTCAGGTATTACTACGGATTCTGTTGGGTTAATAATATATTCAACCTCTTGTTGATTAGAAGAGGGTGTTGGTATTGCTTGTCCTTCTGCTACAAATCGACCAAATACTTGAGCTTCACCATCCCCATTATCATATCTTGAAATATATCCTGATCCTGATAATGACATTGTAGTTACATAATTATTACCTGAATTTTGTGTGTACAAAATAGGTGTTACGTAGTTCATTATACTTTTTATATTTGAAGGTTTTCCTAATTGTTTAAATTGATCTTTACCATCCCTAGCTGCTAATCTTCCTCTTGTAGTAGGTGGGAAAACTGCATTATATGTGTCTATACTTAATTGGTCCTCTAATGTAGGAGGTAAGGCATTACCTTGTTCATCAATTAAATAACTTAAATTAACTTTTGTTAAACCATTGATGTTTGGATATGGATCATCTATATCACTAAAATATCCGAAAAATGCATCTTTTAATTCAATGTTTGGTTTTTTACCAAATGTTCCTGTATCCCCTATACTCCAAAGATTTATTATTTGAGAATTTGATCTTGAACCATCATATCTAGGATTAATACTCGTTAATTGAGTATAATTTGAAGCGGGTACTGAAGATTTTTGTGCTGATCCACTTAATATAGGTTGAAAATTAATAGGAGTGTAGGCATCTGTTGAATAATTTACTATTTGTATTTCTTTATTTATTCTTTCAGTTGTAACATTATTTAAAAAGGGTTGACATTCTGGGGCCTTATCAAAACCAAAAGATCCTGAAAAAGCATTTTCTATAAATGTTGGTACTAAACCGTCCCCTGTTTGTGGTCCAGGTGGTGTATTAAATTCTAGTTCATAATGTCTTACTACTAAAGAATTTTCTACTGAAGCCGAATTTGCTGACCCTGATGATACTTGTAATGCTAAAGATAAACAATCCTTAATATTAATAGATTGAGAGGGTATTAAATAACTCATAGTAATAGCATAACCACCAAGATGAATTGAATCATTTTTAAATAAAGATTCTGTTACAAAATCATTAGCTGTTGTTGGAATATCAAAGGGGTAACTACCAGTATATAATCGAATTGAAGCGGTAGGCCAAGTTGGACCATCGCCTGCTTCACCCTCTCCATATACATCGGTATTATATATAGCAGTCGCGTATTTTGCGCCTTCATCATCACTACCAGTCCACGCAGCTAAAAACATTGAAGCTGTTACTTGTACATCATTTTGTGGAAGTTGGTTAAAAATATATAAACCGTCTATACTAGAAGATAAAGATTGTGAAAATGAAATATAAGCATCACTCCATCTAGTTGCAAAGAAATCTGGTGGTGTTAAGCCACCTCTACCAACATTTCTGTTTGTTATTTGAATATTTAATCTATCAGAAGTATAAGTACCATCTGGTTCTTGACTTTGGTTGAGAGGGAATGAATATCCTGAAACTGATACAGTTCCTATTAAGGCATCAATATCAGTATAAAACCCACCTTCTAAATCAAAAGTGTTAGGAATTAAAGTAGGAGTACTACTTGAAAAATTAACAGTTATAGGATCTTCTCCTACAAGAGGGTTATCATATGATATTCTATATCTTACAAAATAATTATATTCTGAACATAACCCAAACTGAGAAGTACCAATAGCATCATTAGCATTTGGAACTGTTCCAGATGTTGAAAAGAAACTACTTGTATAAGTATAATCCCCATTTCTAAAACCATTAAATCCTACTGTAGGTTGTGAATTTAATGTTTGATTTTGAAATTGACCTATTGTATATTTTAAGTCACTATATTCGGATAAGGTAACTTTAATAGGGGCAGTATTATTAAGTGGTGAATATCCAGCACTTACTTGAGGGTTTGAAACTGATACTATTATATAAGAATCAGTACTAGAAATTGATTCTAAACCATCAATGTCCCATTTAACATTATTAAGTGAATTAGTAAAATCAGCAACCTTTATTTTACCTGCATCTTTATTATAAATTTCTACTGATGAAGATAAGGTTAATAAGGTTTGATATATAGGAAAGGTAAAATCATCTTGACCTACATATATTTCTGACACATTATTAACGTCTGTGTTATTGTATTTTATACGTCCATTAAGTGGTGGTGGGGTTGTACCTGTTGAAAAATTTCCATTACCAGTTGATGTTACATTTTCTTTATATACTCTAAATATCGCACCAGCTGCTGGTGGGTTTTGGGATATAGTATTATATTGAGTAAAAACAAAAGGAACAACTTGCATTTCTTCATGGTGGACTACAAATGATCCACTTACAGGTTGGTTTACTTGAGTTACTCCATTTAAAACACCATTACCTATTCTCCCCAATGTTCCTTCTATATAAACATTACTTATATTTACATTACTACCTTCATCGGCAGTAAATAAAGTACCACCTTCGGGTAAGTAAGGATTTGTTGGAGAACCTGAGGATGTTTCTGTTACAATATAAGCTTTATAAGGTCTATGTAAGTGTGGGTTATATCTATATGTATTTCCATCTCCACCATCAGTATTATATCCTCTATATACCCATAATTCTTGGTCATTTCTAAGTGGAATTTCTGTAGAAGATGTTATTATATTATTTTCTGATAGAGTAATAACTATACCATTTGAAACACCTAAAAATCCTGCAAGTAATAATTCTCCTTGTGTAAAAGTAATTGTTTCTCCTACTTGATATCCTGATCCTATATCTGTAACTGTTATAGTTTGGATTATTCCTCCTAAAGATCTTAATTTAAATTCTGCTCCTACACCATTTAAACTTCCATTTTTTGTTATAAAAGCAGTATTGTTAACCGTTGTAGTTGGTGGGCTATATTGTAAGGTATTGTTTAATATTAAATTAGTAAACTCTTCCCCATTTTGTACTACATACGAAATATTATCTCCTAAGGCTGATATTTTAGTAGTATAATTACTATTAGCTACCGTTACCGGATCCTTAATAGCATTAAGTTTAATATTCATATCCGTTGCATTAGAAGAACCTGATACCAATATTTGGTTAGTTGTTTCTTTAAGATAATACTGTATGTCTGGTTGTGGGACTGCTGCCATTTAGTGTCTTTTGTTATAAATATTTTAAAACTATTTTTTTATTAATATTATGGTTCATCATCACCTGGAATTGTAGCTCCACCAAACCATCCTTCTTGGGTATAAACCCCACAATACTGTTCATTTTCTGAGTTTGTAAAGTTAGCGACTACAATTCTAAATTGTCTTTCACCTAATGGTGCTCCTGGATCTCCAATTGGGGGTTGGTTACCATCATTACCCGCTTGAAGTGTAATCGTAGCATTTCCAGTTCCTATTCCTCCATTAGGAGAAAAATTTGGGTTAGGGATTACAGTTGTTCCTATAGATACTAACCAGTTAGGAGTTGAAGGGGATGTTTCCCAACCATTATTATCATTATATTCTACATACCATACCCATTGAGTTGTTGGATTACCATTTACATCAATAGTCATAGATCTTTGTCTTTCTAGGGCCGTTGCGGATGTTGAAATTGTATTATTAACTCCATTAACACAACTTGTATTAAGAAGACCAGGGGTTCCATTTGTTATAGTAAAATTTGGGGTTATTGTAACCATTGCAGGTGGAGAATATATATCAAAAGCTGGTCCAATAGGAACTGCTGATGCTGTTATATCACCATCGTATAAAGCTAATTTTGTTACTGATGGTGCCCCTCCTGCTATAGTAGATGAAGCACTTAAAGCTTGGTATGTTCCTTCTTTAACATTCATAAACCATGGTACTTCACTTAGAGCATTTGTATTATCCCCATCAAATTCTGTTGAACCTGTATTAAAGTTTCTAAAAGTATCTGTATTAAAGGTAGAGCCTGTTTCTACTCTATAAACTCCTCCAGCATCTGTGGTTTGGAAATAATTTGCTTCGTGCCATCCTTTAAAAAATGATTCTGTAGGGAATGTAGGTACTGGTGGAAAATAACCTTGTGAAAGTGATTCTGTAAATCCGGTTGAAGGAACTACATTTGGATCTTCTCCTGAAGATGTAGCGTAATAACTAAATACCCCACTTGCACTAAAAGTTAAATCGTAAAATGAATCATCAAAAGAATTAACAGCATCTGATGATGGTAATTCATCTATTATTAGTAAAGTTGCATCTTCGGTATTAGGGAATCCATCATCTTGTAATGAAGTATTAGATATATACCATGTTTGAAATCCTTCTCTAACTGCATTTCTCCAATTTGATGCCCCCGTTAAAGTAAATATTACATATTCACTACTAGCAATATAGGGTTGAATTGTTTCAGAATTAACATCAACGTTAGACATTTTAATATACTTAACCTTGTTGGTTACATTATAAGCAACATCTCTAGTTAATAAGCGTATAATTATAGGTTGTGTAGCACTGTTATACCCTAAATTCTGTAATTCACTTACAGATATTTGTATTTCATCATTTACATCATATCCTGATCCTACATTTATTCCCTCAACTCTCACACTTAACCATGATTGGGCTTGTGTATTCGTGGATGTGAGTATTTTTAATATAGCACCTGTTCCACTACCATTTGTTGTAAAATTTGTAGTTGTTACAGTAGTATTAGAGGGGTAAGGGGTAAGTTGGAAGTTTTGAGTTACATTTAAATTATAACCATCTGTAAGTTGACCTAATTGGTTAACAGTATCTGCCCAAAACCATACATTTCCTTCTGTTGGGAGAAAGGTATTGGATAAAAACTCTTCTTCTGTTCTCGAATTGTAATTAAACCAATTAATTCTAAAGAAATAATCTATAATAGAGTCTTGCCCAAAAAATGTTTTACAAATTTCGTTAGGTCCTACTTGTATATCATTACCAAATTCTCCGTCATAAAATTCTCTTTGATCTACCCTAGGATTATTTACGGGTGGAGTACCATTTGTTGGTGTTTGGTCTTGGTTATATGGAAATGGAATTCCTAAAGAAGGTACTATAGTTTCACTCCATTGTTGTACAAATCCTGGGTATTGAGCATAAAATTCAGAAGCGGAAACTTCAGATTCTGTTAAACCACTATAAGGTTCTCCATTAATTTCAAAACAAATTTGTACTTCTTCCCCGTCTGTAGGTGTAAATCCTGAGTTCTCTATTACTAATAATTCGAAAAATACACTACTACTATAATTTATACCATATATTAAATCACCATAATCACTTCCATATCCATCGTATCCTCCCCCAAATCCAACTTTAGAAATTTTATATTTCATTTTATCTTCCCCGGATGCAGGACTATAATATAAGAAATTATCTTGTATTAAAGATGATGTTGATAATGTTTGGAAAAATGTATAATTATTAAAACCAGATGTCCCTTTTATATTAAGACTCATAGTTGTAGGATTATTATCTATATTTGTTGAAAAGATAGATTCACCTAAAGTATCATTTACATCTAATAAATTTGTAGATGAAGTATAAAAATAATTATATAAACAAGTATTTTGAGAAGATTGACTAACAGGAGCAGCAAAGTTATTATTAAAAGGTTCAAATGAACCTCCAGTACCACCACTAAATTTATATATAGCAGAACCACTAACATTACCATATTCGGGGAATGAGCTGCTAGAATTAGGTACCTGGTAGTCTCTTGGAAAAGATTTAACACTACCTGAATATTCAGGGGTAGTATAAGACATTGATGGGGGTGCCTGTCTGTTTCTTTCTAATAAATTTTGTTTTATTACAACACCAGAAGATAAACTTGTTCTAGCAGGTGTAAAATCCTCTATCATTTTAAATAATGAATTATCGAAGAATGATATTAATCTAATAAAATCATTTACATCATAACTATTTATGTATTTTGTAAAATATGCATCTCTTAAAGCATCTAATTGTGGATAAGAATACCCAGATTCAGATATTTGTCTAGGATCACCTATATATTCTCCTAAATTAAAAGCACCTATTTGTGATATAATATCGTCATTAACCTGATCTGTAGGTGAGAATGCTATTTCTAAATAATTAATACTAGGATTACTACCACTTGGGTAAGTATCTTGTTGTATTGATCTATAAGGCGATAAAGTAGAACCAGAAGGTAAATTTTCTTGAACTATTTTAATTTGATCGTTTATTCTATTTTTAATACCTCCTGGTACTTGGTTTAAGAATATACTTTCTGTATTTTGTATGAATGAGCCAGTTACATAAAATTCACTGTTCCCGCTTGAAAAAGACTGTGTTGTTGCCCAAGATCCTGTAACTTTAGGATGTATTGAGGTTCTACTTGATGTTATTAACTGTGTACCTAAATCTGCTCTAAAAGCTAAATCTTGAGGTGTTATATTAATTGTATTACCTTGAGTTGAATAAGGATTAACTACATAATCATAAAATAAACTTTCACTTAATGCTGTATCCCAATATCTTATTTCTTGATATGCTCCAGAAAAAGGTGTAGCCATTACTCCATTTACAGATACACTTTCGGTATTTGGGAATCTTGAAATTTGTACTGTATCCCAATATTGCCAGTTATGTAATATATTATCTGAGCCAGAATGTCCTATTTGATCTCCAATTCTGTTAGCAGCATACAAATAAGCTTTATCATTTCCTGCGTAATCAACAGTAGCCATTACAGACCACCATCCACCATCAAAGAAAGGTAAATCAATACTTGCTGTTTTATCTAACCCATTGTTTCCATCTGGGTAAAATGTTAAAGTACCATATGCATTAGATTCTGAGGGAATTGATCCACTATAACTTGAAGTAGTCATTCCTGATCCTGTATAATCTAAAGTAATAAAGGATGTATTATTATCACCAACCCATAAGTTCTGGTGTATAGGTGTAGCTGTTTCTGGTACTCCTGGGGTTTTAAATCTAAATTGTAAGGATTTTGGTCTTGTTTCTTGAGCAGAATCAGCAAAATCATCATTTAATTGGAATGAAGATGTAATTGTATTATTTAACCCATCAGAATGAAAAGCATAATTAAATACATCTTCACTATAATCCCAATCTTGGAAATCATTTTTATCTTTACCACCAAATTCATTTATTCTTAAAATAGTACTTGGGATACCATAAGCAGTAATTAATGCTCTTAAACCAGATATTGTACCTTTTTTCTTAAGTAATAAGGGTATGTTATGGTAAATTCGTTTATATAACGACTTGTTAACGTCATCTAATGGGACTATATTATTAGATGCAGATATTTCAGTATCCACGTACTCATACCCAGAAGGTGTATTAACTTCGCCACCAATTGACCCCGTCATATAAGGGAAAGGGAATGTACTACCTGAAGGAGTAATTCCTAAAAAAGCTGTGTATAAATCATCAGAATTAAAATTATTTGAATATAATTTAATACCAAAATCCCTAATAGCATCTGCTACTAAATCCTTAGAAATACCATAATCTAAACGGTTATCCGCGTCAAATCTAGTAGTAATATTTTTAGTATACAACCATGTATTATCATATTGTTGAGCAACCATATCAACGAATAATTCATATTTTTCGTTATTAGGGTCTGATCTTAAATATTCTGGTATGGCATTGTATAAATAATCTTGATTATTTTCATCATAATTAGAAGCAGATAAAGCTTGTCCTCCATAAAAAGGGTCATCTGGGTCAGAGTTACCTAACCATGTTTTTACTTCATTACTACCTGTTGGCATTAATATGTAAGGTGGAGAGGTTGTTGATTTAGGGTATGATTTATCTGATCCACTGTTGTAGTATAAAAAGTAATCATAACCATCAAAAGCTTCTATTATTTTAGTTGTTCTAGTTGATATTTCTGCTTTACTAGAACTATATGAAGATGCTTCTAAAGGTAAATTATTAATTGCTTCTTGATTAGCTTGGATTAAACTTACTTTATAATAAAAGTTTTCTAATCTAGTATTAGCAGAACTAAAATGTATAAAATTATTATAATCTGTATAATCAATGTTTATATTTATCTCTTTCCTATTTAAAATATTTTTAAGTTGGTCCGAAGAGCTTGTTATGTTTGTTCCTAGTAAAGTATTATAACTATATTCTTGAGTTGATTCTCCTACCTGTTGAGTTACTTTAATACTATAATTTGGACCCTTTATAAATTGAAAGTCATTAGGTACAAAAGTAATTTCGGGAAATTCAACAATATATGCCTGTGGGGTTGAAATTTCTTCAACAACCCATAAAGTATCCTTTACATTAAAATTAGAAGGTAAAGGTTCATATAATTTTACTAATAATGAAGGTTCAATTTCGGTTGTTACATCTAATCTTAGATTATTTGATATTATCTGTTGGTCATTACCAAAATTAAGTAAAAAATCGACAAAATAGTCTGCATTTTCCCTGTATTGGATAAAAGCATCAGATGAACTTATAATTAAATCTGAGGGTATTGTTGTACTTTTTAATCTAACTTCTGTTCTATCTCCACTAATTTCACTAATATAATAGTTATTAAATTGGTCAGATGATAATTGTTTTCTATAGAAATTGTATGTGGAATAATAAGTACCATTATCATAACCTATACTGCTTAAATTTTCAGCAGGTTGTAAGATGGTATCTCCATCTATAACACTATAACTTCTTTGGTCATATATTTTTGAAGATGTATCTAAAGGAAAAACTAGATTTTTAGAATCATCGTATATATAATATTCAATATAATCCGTAGACATTGTAAATGCAGTATCTAACCTTGAAGAAGATATTAGATTACTATCTTGTTCAGAGTATTCTTGATACTCAAATGTAGTTGGGTCTACTGGGTTTATTATAATGTTATTTTCGTCTACCATTAATTATTTATTTAAATATTTGCCCCAGATTGATTTAATTGAGATTTTATTTCTTTTAATGCTTCTTCATTACCTTCTTCATTATCAAGGTCTATACCTAAACTTTCTCCTGTTAATGCTTCTGCTTTATCAATTTGTGATTGTAATAGTTCTTTTCTTAATTGTGCTATTTCTCTTTGTAATGCTGTTATAATGTCATTATTGGGTTCAAAATCTATATATTCTGTACTAGTAGTAATTAGATATTCATGTGATCTAACTCCTCCATAAGAAGGAATTTCATAAAATAATTTTGTGTATAATTGAAAAAACTCTTCTACAGATACCTCAGCTTCTAATTGTTCATTAACAGAAATATTACCTAATTCATTAAAATTGGTATCAATTATTTTAGGATATTCTGTTTTGGAATATACTTCTTTAATGAGGTCTATTCTTTCTCTTTTGTCTTTCATATTATCTACCCATTAACTACTTTAAAGTAATAATTTTCATCCATCACTATAGTTTGACCCGCTATCTCAGTTTGAATCAATATACAATAATATCTTTCAGGTTCCAAACCATTCATGTAAACAGTAAAGAAACTTCCAGTTGAATCACAACTAATATTTGTAAATTCTTTATCAAAATCTACAACAAATTCATTAGTATCTAAATCCTTAATAGCATATAAAGATTGTGAAGGTAAAGCATAATTTGTTGTATAAACAGAAGCGGTTTGAAAACTACGAATTGGAAATTCGGGACGTACACTTAATCTAAAATTATTTATACTTTCACTATAAAATATACCTTGGTTATTATCTAATGCTACAAATAAATCAGGGGTATTAATGACATCTAAGGATCCTGTTTCATATACAGAATCATCCCACTTTATTTCTAATTGTGGTGGGTAGATTGTATTTGTATCTACTGAATAATAGCTTAATTGTGGAGATACTGCACTTGAGGTAATAAATTCTTTATCGGTTTCCCATTTTACTATAAACCCTTCGTTTGCTATTTCTATTTTACCAGCATTTAAACCCATAGATGAGGAATACCATACTCTTAATGCATCTGTTACATTAACATTTAAGTCTTTGTTACTTCTTAAATTAAAAGATTGTGTAAATTCTAAAGGACCAATTCCTTCATACCCACCTGATCCTGTGTACCATGTCCCACCTCCAGCATTGTTACTTCCAGAAAAGGAAGCTGTAATAAGTGGATTCCAACCTCCTGTTGACCATTTATTTGAACCTGAATAATCAGAGTATACCCAGCTTACACCTGTGGTATTTGTAGGTTTATCTAAATATTGGCCTGATCCATTATTCCATGATCCTGATATAGGATAAACTTCTATATTTGATTTTAAAATAACATTAGTTGCTTTTGATACATTTAATTTTAAGCTCCCTGAAAAATTATTCCAAGATCCTGTTACTTTTGCTATATTATTAATTACATCGTTTATCTGTGATTGATCAAATTTAACTAGAGATCTTGCTACTTGAGCTACAGGGTTTATATCTGTTACTTTATTGTTTACATCTAATATAGGATCTAACCCAGTATTCATTGCCGGGTAAGCACTATATATTGAAGCGTCTTGGGAGGGAAATAATTTATATACTGCCATAATTATAAGTTTACTACCCTTCCTTTTATATCAATGTTTGGGTATTTTAATTCAAATATACTTGGATCCAAAGAAGGGAATATTGTTCCATTTTGATTTGCACCATCCATATCGTAAGCCCATTCTGAATATCCTGATGTTACTCCTGCTATGTTTGTTATTTTTACTTTTTTAACGGTTTGTACTCCTTCTAAAGCATCTAATAATACAAAAAGATCGGGAACAATTATAGGTTGATTTAATTGCCATTTATCTATCATAAAGTAATCTTTTAGTACTGTTATGCACCTTTCAATTACTTCATTACTATTAAAATTAGGGTAAGTTATTACTTCAAATTGAATTCCAAAGTTAATAATAAAAGCATCCTTAATACTAATAGTATCACCAATCATTCTATATTGGTTAATATATGTACGTAAGTTTTGTTTTAATGCGTTTGATGCTGTTGTTAATTTATCATTTAAATTATTAGTTAAAATATATAAATCTAATGTTGTATTGGCGTCTTCAGCGTTTGGTTTTTGTGTTAATGCCTTAGATATAACACCATATTTAGGAGGCATACTTAAAGCTCTTACTAAATAATCATCAGCTGTTACATTTCTCATTTGTGTAGAAAACTGTGATATTGAATTTTGTCTAATTTCTTCAATTGTATCTCCATCTTGACCACCACTTGCTGCTATAATGTTGTTTGCTGCTGTAGAGTCAAATATATAATTAGCTAATGTTGGTTCTAAACCACCCTTATTAAAGGTAATGTTTGAAGTGTTTAAATCTGTAACTGTGTTTGATAGTACATTTGAACTAACTCCTCCACCTGTATAATATCTAACTGTTAGATTAGTATTAGTAGGGGCAACACCATAAGTATTTGTAAATATAAAATTAGTTGGACTAAATGCTGTGGTTAGTTTATCTTGTTGAAAAGGTAAACCTAAACCTACATTCATAGAATTTGGTATTACATCTTCTGTTGTATCTTCAGGGTTACCAGCACCAAATTGTAACTGTAATTGGCTTGGAGTTATAAATCGAGTAGCAAATCTATTTTGTACGTTTTTAGTCTGTAATAGAAAGGGTGCATCTGTATCCTGATAGGTATTAGGGCTATTTATATTAGTATTTCTTAAACTATCATATACTAAATCTTGAGCTAAATAATCTACTTCATACCATCTATTTCCATCTGAATCTGTAACATCTAATATTCCTGCTATGTTAGGAGCGTTTAGATTTATTGTAGAAAATTCTTGAGGGGGACCAAAAGTGTATGTTTCAGTATTTATAGTACCTGAGACTGCTTTTCTTGTTTTTCGTAGTAAATAATATACTGGAACACCCCCACTTGTTTGTGCTACTGTTACTTCAGTAGGATCAGATGAACTAGATACTTCAAAATTAACTGGGTTTTCTATAGTAAAGTTTACAGGATTTCCAGATCTTGTTGATATTTTAGTATTTGCTGCAATAGTTAAAGCATATGAATAATCAGGTTGAGAAATATTATCTATTGTTATAGCAGGCAATTGTTGAAAAAATTCAATTGTAGTTTCAGATAAACCTGTTGCTTTTGGTTTATAACCGTACATATAAGCTAAATCATATAAACTATCATTTTGTCTAGCATATTGTATAAAATTTTCTTGAATTTGGTTATCAAGATAAAAAGATAAAACATCACTAACATATGCTGCTTGTTCTATAAACATCATTCCAGGTGATGTTGCAGAAAAATCAGTATAAGTTGATGGGAAATATGTTTGAGAATAGTTTATTAACTGGTTCCTAAATTCCGGGAATTCTTTATTTATATAATTTATATTTCTTCTTATTGCCATTATGTAAAATTTAATACGAGTTCACCTTCAATAGATGTATTAACTACTTCATAGTATATTTGCACTGTTACTTCATTGTTATCAGCATTTGATAAAACATCTAATTTTTTAACATTAACATTTGGAAATTGGGATGCTATTTTTTGAGATACATCTTCCTTTAAAAAATCTAAATTATCTTCAGATATAGCTGAAAATATAAATCTTCTTAAACCCCCACCAAATGTTGGGTTGCCTGGTCTTTCTCCTGGATTGGTTAAAAAATAGTTTATTAAGTTACTTTTAATAGATTCAGCAGTAGTATAATTTGGAGTAAAAACCCCACCTTCATTAAAAGGTATATTAACACCTATACCTACACTAGGTAAAGTGTCGTTCGGGAATTGTTGTGTTGCTCCAAATGCCATATTATACTTTTCCTTTCATTATATTAGTAATCATATCCATAGATACTTCACCTTGAGGTAATTGACCATTTGGAGATGTCGTATCCATACTACCCATTTGTAGTGGCATACTGTTGGTTGTTGCCTTTATATTACCATTAGCATCAGGCATCATAGATCCTAATACACTTTGTATATTTTCTCTCATAGCCATTCTACTATCTCCAGACATTGGGGTTTGGGCAACTGGATTCATTGGTCCAGGTGTTCCTATATCTGTTGAAGGTTTTGAAATTACTTTTTCAACAACTGTTTGTCTAGGAGCACGTACTGCTTCCATTAGAATATCTTTCATTTCTTCTTGGATTGCTTCCCTTACGGCTTCTTTTACGATTGTTTTTAATTGATTTAGTTTCATATGTTTATAAATATTAGATTAAAATGCTTTTAAATTATTTTGTTCAATGTAAAATACTAATTCGTCAATTAATATTTGGTCTGTAGCGCTAAATGAAGGATCTCCTTTTAATATTATAATACCTTGAGAATTCTTTGCTACTGCTTGTCTTTGGTAATATTCATCTACGTTAGATTTTTCTACTACCTCTACAGACATAGTAAACCCATTTACATTAGCTACTAAAGGACTTCCTTGATCCTCATCTTGTTTTTGTAATGCTAATAAACCTGCATCAATTTCTACCATTGATATTTCATCAGATTTTTCCACACATCCCTCTATTAACTCATCAATAACTTTTAAATATCTTAAGATTATTACTAAAGCTATAATTAAAAAAACTAAAGATATTAATAATGCTTTTTTAATGTCATCACTTATGTCTATAAATTTTTCTAATGCTTCTTTTATATCTTCAAAGGCTGCTACTAAAGAATATGGAACACCAACTCCAGGTGGAACTGATAAGGGAAGTGCTATACTACTAATAACTCCCTTAAATTGTTTTAGTTGAAGTGATAAATAAAGAAATAAACCCGCTATTGCGGTGTTTGTTATAATTATTTTATACATATTATTTATCTGTTTTACTACAGAATTTCTTTTTTTAATAATCCCTCTTAATACCTCATTATTAGGACATTTTGCTTCAGCTTGGTTTGCTTGTTCTTCTTTAGCTATACCAAATAATATAAAAAGTTCAAAAGCTAATGGTAATAATTTAGTCATTACTACATTAGCAAATGATAATATTTTAAGTCTAAGAACTACTAGGGTAGCATTGACAATACCTACTAAAAATTGGGCAGCTACACCCGCTAACCTTAATGCTTCCTTAACAGCTTGTTTTTTTGCTTCTTTGGCCGCTTCTTTTATATTTAATAATGCTTTTATAGGTAATTCTTGTGGTACTTCACCATTACCATCTATTAAAACTTGTTTATCAGGAGCATATTTACCCTCATCATCAATATATAAATTAAAAGGTTCTAACCCTAAAATTTTATCATCTAATCCTGGTATTACTGGTACACCAAACTGTAATTTAAATCTACCTTCATTATCTGTTTTAGTAAATGGTTCTTTAGAATCATCCTCTGTCCATTTTAGATAATTTTGGGTTACTTCTATTTTAGGAACAATACCTAATTTATTAGGTTTACCATCAGGATCAGGGATTTTAACTTTCCTTGATTTTTGTTCAGACTTTACAGGGTATAAAACAAATTTAGGTTCTACCTTAAAACCTACTATAGGTTCATTTTTCTTTTTATCATATATTCTACCTTCAGTAGTATAAACCTTTATTACAGGTAGATATTTTCTAAATTTTTCTGGGTCATTTATGATTGCTTTAACTTCAGAAATAGGTAGAGAATTATAGGTAGCAATTAATGCTTGACCCTGTGGGGATTGCATAAATACCGTTGCTAATTGTATTAAAGCATCCTTACCTTGTTTTTTTGCCTCTTCTTTAGCTGCTGCCTTTTCTTCTTCTGTCATTTTAAATAGTTTTTACTTTGTCAGATAGAAAAGGAAATTTTGAAGAATCTTCTACATTTATTTCTTTTATCATGTCTATAATTAAGGTTGCAGTAGAGGCTGCTGCTGGTATCATTGATTCTTTAGATAGAGCTTCAACTAAAAGCTCCATAGCATCTAATAGAACTGCATAAGAATTTGAAAACTCAGTTCCTCTTACTACAGGTTGTTCAGATGATAAACCACCTAATGATACAATTCCTTTGTCTGATTGTAAGGTTAAATTACCTTCTAAGGATTTCATACCAATATCTTCTCGGGCTTCAGCTAATATAGATTTTTGGGATGACATCATTATACAATCCAAAGTAGAGTTGAATAACAATCTCCCAGAATTTAATACTACTTGAGGTGCATTATAGGATTTTGGAGATTGAAATTTTTTCTTAGATAAATTTGAAAATGGAACTACAGATCCTTCTCCTACCCCTTGAATTGAAGAAGCTACTTCAATTGGAATTTTTTGTGTGGAGGTTAAATATATAGATGTTGGGTCTGTATTTATGTCTTCAACTATAGGTTCAAACCCTTTTGAACTACCTGAAGAGGGTTGTCCATTTTTTAATATTGTAATAGGATCTCCATTTTCCCCTGTTTTAGACCAAGTATTTTGTAAGCCTCCTGTTTTTGATGTATTACCTAATCTAATACTATTACCAAATCTACCTTCAAGTATATTATCTCCCGCATAAGGTAAAACCGGATGAATATTTCCTTTTTCACTAAATGTACCCCCACTATTGCCATTTAAAGGTATAGTTGTGGGTTGAGTAGAAGGTTTTTTAGTACTACCTGCTAGAATTTCATCATTTGATTTATTCATAGAGGGTGATGAATTCGTATTTGTAAAATAAGAGTCAGGATAAGCATTAATATGTTGATTACCCCAAATAGCAACAGTACTTATATAATAAAAATTTTTAGTATTTGTTATTTGTGTTTGACTAGTTGAAGGTCCTCTAAATATTAATACTAATTCATTTACTAAGGGATAACTTTTTAATTGTCCCGTAATAGGTTTAGCAAAAGTTGATTTTTCTTCATTTTTTGAACTAGGAGCTACTGATATATCTAGTTGTTGAAATTTAATAGAACCAATACCAGCCCACCCTCCTGAATTACTAAATATTTCAGAATTACTATTAAGGGAAATATCAATTACCCTAGCAATAAAAAACATATTAGTGTCATTTTCTAAATTGCTTATAGAAGAAGCAATTGTAGATGTTGCAGAGTTATTTAAATATGAAAGACCAGTTTTTAACATTACTTATCTTTATTAGCTTCATAATTATCGTTTAATTTATCAAGTTCTGCCATTAATTGTTCCTTTTCAGCATCTGTAATACCAGTAGGATCATCGCTAATTGAATTATTTAAAACACGTTGTATGATTGTAGCCATTTTTATTAGCTGTTCGTCATTTCGAACACCTATTTCCATATATTCTTTGATAAGAGGAACAATTAAAGTAGCATCACCTATATCATTTATAAGTGGTTTTAATTCCGAAATAAGTCCTCCAATTTGTTGTTGTTTAGTTTTTTGGTTATCATATATCTCATTTAATATGTCTGAGAATTTTTTATTACCAAATACCACACTGTCTAATGCGCCCATAATGTTGTTTTGTTATAAATATGGATATAGGAAGGAATTAGAATTTAGCGTATCCGTTCTCTAAATAAAATATATATTGTTGTTTAAAGATACCATGGAGTTTATCTGCAATTTTGGTTATTTTAGGAGTTTTTACATCTATAATTTCACGAATGTATATGTAAAGTGCTTTTTTATTAAAAACCTCTATAGTTTCTCGTTTACGAAATAATTCTAAAATTGCATCTGCTATTTGGGCATCATTCTTTTTAGGAAATAACTCGAAGATATTTGATGTAACATGGTCTACAAATATGTCAATGTATTTATCTAAGTCAGTTTTAACTTCTTCATCTCCCATTTTATATGTGTGAGTCGAATGCTCTCCAGTTAATACATCAACAGGTACTTTTTTAATTTTTTTATTATAATTTTTGGTATTGTATAGGATTAACCAACGTTTTACAATTGTTCCAAAATACGAGTATGCTTTGGCCCCTCTTGTTGGGTCAAATAAATGGATTTTAGATAATAAGAAAACAATTATCTCATGTTGAAGATGTTCTAAATTTTCTACTTCGGTATGGTAAAATTTAAATGTGTGGATAATGTTTTGAGTAAGTTTAAAGAAAGCATAATGAATTTCTTTATCGTAAATTTTACTTCTTATTTCAGAACATTCAGTATTATTATATAATACAATAGCATCTTCTGTATCTTGAG
>Ga0209534_10000600_pt1 | contig 41285 bp, 44 predicted proteins | sample COG_07_FD_184751 | JGI IMG/M metagenome (GOLD analysis project Ga0209534, IMG submission 184751) | Pelagic Microbial community sample from North Sea - COGITO 998_met_07 (SPAdes) (version 2) | ecosystem: Environmental > Aquatic > Marine > Neritic zone/Coastal water | place: Helgoland, sampling...
GACCACCACGTTGATAGGCTGGATGTGGAAGCGCAGTAATGCGTGTAGCTGACCAGTACTAATAGCTCAATTGGCTTGATTTATGCACTGAAAAAAATTTTTATTAAATTTTAGATATTAATATTAAAAAAACTAACTATTCTAGTTAGTATTAACTATCAATAATATACAGATTGAGCTTTATTTATTGTATAATTTTATGATGAAAAAATTCTTTAAAACTGAGATATGTTTAAAGATTGCACAAAAGCTTAATGCAAATTTTTAAAAAATTATTATTTTTACTTACTCCTCACGAGCGTAAACGTGCAGTCTTATTGTTAGTCATGATCTTGATAATGGCATTGTTAGATATGATTGGTATAGCATCTATACTACCTTTTATGGCAGTAATAACAAATCCAGGTCTTGTTGAGACAAACTATATTTTAAATTATATGTTTCAAGCTTCAAACATTTTTGGAGTTGAAAACAATCAGCAATTTCTTTTTGCTTTAGGCGTCTTTGTGTTTGTAATTTTAATTACCTCACTTGTTTTCAAAGCCCTTACAAACTATGCACAATTGCGTTACATCCAAATGCGAGAATACAGCATTAGTAAACGTTTAGTGGAGGGGTATTTGCATCAGCCTTATAGCTGGTTTTTAGGTCGTCATAGCGCTGATCTTGGAAAGACTATTTTATCAGAAGTAGCTCAAGTAGTTGGGGGTGGCCTACGACCATTGATGGAATTGATTGCCAAAGGTGTAGTTTCAATTGTAATTATAATTTTATTAATTTTAACTAATCCAAAACTTGCGTTGATAGCCAGCATTTCACTTGGTGGCGCTTATGGACTAATTTTTTATTTTATACGTGGTTTTCTTAATCGAATTGGAAAAAAACGTCTAGAAAGCAATCAGTTACGCTTTATGGCACTTAGTGATGCTTTTGGAGCTATAAAAGAAGTTAAAGTTGGAGGGTTAGAAAAAACTTATGTTAAGCATTTTTCTGATCCTGGTAAAATTTTTGCTCTAACTCGTTCTTCCTCTCAAATTATAAGCAAATTACCTCGTTATTTTTTAGAGGCTATAGCTTTTGGAGGTATTTTACTAATCATACTTTATATGATGGTGCAAACAGGGAGTTTCAATAATGCTTTACCTATACTCAGTTTATATGTTTTTGCTGGCTATCGGTTAATACCAGCTCTGCAAACTATTTATTCTTCCATTACTGAACTTGCTTTTGTATCTCCTTCACTTGATAAGTTACATGAGGATATTAAAAACCTTAAACTTTTTAACGAAAATCAAGATCAAGGGGTTCTGTCCTTTAATAAAGCAATCACTTTAAAAAATATTTATTATAATTACCCAAATGAGTCACGTACAGCATTGAAAGATATTAATTTAAGCATTCCTGCTAAAACTATTGTTGGATTGGTAGGCGCTACTGGTAGTGGAAAAACTACAACAGTAGATATCATTCTAGGGTTACTTGAGACTAAAAAAGGCACTTTAGAAGTTGATGGAAAAGTTATAACAAATCAAAATTCAAGATCTTGGCAACGATCTATTGGTTATGTACCACAACATATTTATCTTTCTGATGATACTGTTGCTGCTAATATTGCCTTCGGAGTAGGTCTTAAAGATATCAATCAAGCAGATGTTGAAAAGGCTGTTAAAATCGCAAATTTACATGAATTCGTTATGGATGAATTACCCAAACAATACCAAACTACAATTGGCGAACGTGGAGTTAGATTGTCAGGTGGACAACGTCAACGAATTGGAATTGCGCGAGCTTTATATCATAAACCGCAAGTGTTAATTCTTGATGAAGCAACGAGCGCTCTCGATAGCCAAACTGAAAAAGCAGTAATGGATGCAGTAAATAATCTTAGTAAAAATATAACGATTATTTTAATTGCTCATCGCTTAAGTACTGTAAAAAAATGTGATCAAATCTTCTTGTTGGAAAAAGGTCAGTTAAAAGATCAAGGAACATTTAAAGAATTGATTAAAGTTAATGAAAATTTCCGTGCGAATGCTACTAATTAATAGAACTTAAGAATTATTTTTTATAAGAAAATTAATATTAATCTTGTTAAAAAAAATGAAAAAAAAACAAAAAGAAATTTTTTTAAATCATGAAGGCAACTCTTGGTTTGAGCGTAATCATTCAACTTTACAAAAGCGAAAATTTGGTTTGAAAGACCCAATCATTCGAGCTATTTCAAAATGTTTAAATGGAAAACTATCTAAAAAAAAAAAATTATTAGAAATTGGATGCGGAGAAGCAAAAAGATTAAAATGGATATCAAAAAATCTAAAACTAAAGTGCTATGGTGTTGAGCCCTCAGAAAAGGCAGTGGCCTTAGCTAATTCAAAAGATGCCAAGGTCATTCAAGGAACAGCAGATTTATTAGATTTTGAAAATAAAAATTTTGATTTTGTAGTATTTGGATTTTGCTTATATCTTTGTGATCGTAGTGATCTTTTTCAAATTGCAAAGGAGGCAGACCGTGTTTTAAAAGATAATGGTTATTTGATTATACTTGATTTTTACTCTACCAAAAATACCAAGAATAAATACCACCATCAAGCAGGTATTTTTTCTTATAAAATGGATTATAGAAAATTATTTGACTGGCACCCTAACTACAATTGTTTTTTTCATGAGGTTGAAGATCATGGGGGAGATGGCTTTATAGACGATGAAAATAATTGGGTAGCTACTTCAATTATCAAAAAGAAAATGGGTAAATGAATAAAGTAAGTATAGCCACAGCAAAATTTATTTTTAGATTTGCTACAGCAAACCAGAATAGTCAAATAAAATATTTGGAAGCAAAGCAATGAAAACAGGTCAAAAACTTTGGAAAAGAGCAAAGAGAATTATCCCAGGAGGAAATATGTTGCTATCCAAACGTCCAGAAATGTTTTTGCCAAATCAATGGCCAACTTATTTTAGCAAAGCAAAAGGATGTAAGGTATGGGATCTAGATAATAGAGAATATATAGACATGTCAATTATGGGCATAGGCACAAACATACTTGGCTATGGACACCCAGAAATTGATCAAGCAGTTATTAAAACAGTTCAGGCTGGAAATATGAGCACTTTAAATTGCCCAGAAGAGGTTTATTTAGCTGAAAAATTGGTAGGTCTTCATAAATGGTCAGATATGGTACGTTTTGCCCGTAGCGGTGGTGAAGCAAATGCTATTGCAATTCGTATAGCTAGGGCTGCATCTGGCCGTGATAAAGTAGCTATTTGTGGGTATCATGGTTGGCATGATTGGTATCTTTCAACTAATTTAAATAATAAAAAAGGTCTAGATGGGCATTTATTGCCTGGTCTGGAGCCTAAGGGAGTGCCCCGTAATTTAAAAGGAACAGTGTTTCCATTTAATTATAATCGTTTTGACGAATTAGAAGCTCTGGTTAAAAAACATGACATTGGAGTTATTAAAATGGAAGTTCAACGAAGTAGCGAACCTGAAAATAATTTTTTGAAGAAAGTACGTCAACTTGCTACTAAGCGTGAAATTGTATTAATATTTGATGAATGTACATCTGGCTTTCGTGAGACTTTTGGTGGTCTGCATAAAAAATACAAAATAGAGCCAGATATTGCTATGTTTGGTAAAGCAATGGGTAACGGTTATGCTATAACAGCGATTATTGGTCGACGTGAAATTATGCAAGCTGCGCAATCAACTTTTATAAGTAGTACTTTTTGGACAGAAAGAGTTGGTCCTACTGCTGCATTAAAAACACTTGAAATTATGGAGCAACAAAAATCGTGGAAAACAATTACTAACACGGGTATTGAAATTAGAGATCGTTGGCAAAAACTTGCTGATCGATACGATCTAAAAATTGTAAAGACTGGTATACCTGCGTTGACGGGATTTAATATTGAAAGTAAAAATGCACTTCAATATAAAACTTTAATTACCCAAGAAATGTTGTCTAAAGGATATTTGGCTGGAAACTCTGTTTATGTTTGTATTGAACATACCCCCAAAGTTATAAATGGGTACTTTGAGGCTCTCGATGGTGTTTTTAAATTAATTCAAGAATGTGAGAATGGGCGTGATATAAAAAAATTACTTAAAGGTGAAGTTTGTCATTCTGGCTTCAGAAGACTTACTTAGTTAAGCTATATGGAAATTAATATAATTGGTGCAGGTCTTAATGGATGTTTGACTGCATGGAAAATTAAAAAAAAATTTCCTAATTATGATATAAATTTGATAGATTCATCAGATCATATAATTAGCGCTTTCGATTCAATCAAGATAGGTGAAGGTCTTTATAATAATGGATTTCATGGCATTGAATTTCCTCGCTCAAAAAATATTAGTGATTTTTTTAGTTCGTGTTTAAATATTAATCTTGTTGAAAAAAAAAATATTAAAAAACTTCTCATCAATGGAGAAATAGTTGATTATACGAGTTCGCTTTCAGAATACCCTAAAACAATCAGGAATTATTACAATAAAGTTCCAACTAAGGCTTTGGAAAATTTTGAAGAATTTTATAATTATATTTCCGATGATTTTAAGAGCATACTTAAGAAAATTTCGAGGAGATATTCTGATAAAATTTCTGATGTTCAGCATTTACTGCTGCCATGGTTTTTCCCAACCGAGTATGATATTTTGTCAGATGACGAAGGAAATAAATTTAGGACAAAAGTTAGATCTGGTAAAATAGAATCTACTTATAGATGGCCTGAAAGCATGCTTTTAAGTGAAATACAAAAACCATTTTATGATAGTCTCAAGTCACTGGGAGTTAATATTTATCTAAATTCTAAAGTTGTTTTTGAGGAATTTGGAGCAACAGTCTCAAATCCAGATTTTGAAGGTAGGTTAAAAAAAAAACTTACTACAAATGATATTGTTATTTCTTGCCTTTCTCCTATTGGAATTTTAAAAAGTAATTCCCTAGATGCATATTACGATTTAACTAAATGCTCAAAAGTTTTAATAAACAGTATTATAAAAGTTAAATCTAAATCAAGTCTAGATGATTTTACAGAAATACTTTGTGCAGATGAGCAATTTTTCGAATTATCTAGAATTAGCAAACCTTTTTTAAAAAAAGAAAGAAAAGATGAGGAGTATTTACAATTAGAAATCTTTGTAGAAAAAGATTGGTTCAAAGATGAGATGTTAAAAAAAATTAATAACTATTTCTTAAAAAATATGAAAACTCATGGTTATCAATTAGAAGAAATTATCGACATTAAAGAAACCAGAAGAGTTTTTTTTCCATCTAATGAATCCTTAAAAGCAGCTAATGATCATGTTAGATCTTGGTCAAATAAATTTCCTCTTTATAAAATCTTAGAGACTTTTGGGCCTATTAATATGTCTAAAACTTGGTTATATTCAGAAGAAAATATAGATTTTATCGAAAAAAATCTAAAAAGGTAATAAATTATGTTACAGGATGATTACTATTTAAATATTGAAGCAGATGCTTTTTTTGAAAGGTGGCATGCTAAAAATAATTCTTTTAACGGTGAGCTAAGAGCTAATAAAAAAGATATTCTTTTAAAGCTTGAACAAGAAAATTTACTTTCAAAACAAAAAAAAATACTTGAAGTTGGTTGTTTTGTAGGTGATTTATTAAGTCATATAAAAAAAAAATATGAAAGCAATGTGTTCGGTGTTGAAACTTCAGCCAAAGCATGCGCTATGAGTAAAGATCTTTATGACCTTGTATTAGAAAATAAGAGTTTTATTGGATCTTCTTATTTTCACTTCAATAAAGAAAGTCAAAAATCGTTTGATCTTATAATTTTTGATGATGTGCTTTCGTGGATGTCTAGAGATAATATTTTACAAGTGATAGCAGTAACTGATTGGATACTTAAGGATGGAGGATCTATATTTTTAAGAGATTTTTCACCTTCATTCTCTTTCGCTTATGAAAATCACCATCAAAAAGGAAAAAATATTTTTAATTTTAAACAGTCTAATGGACATCGACAGTTTTTCTTACAAAGTGGGATGTATTTTGAAAAATCAACTAGTATTTATATTGAAAAAAATTTACAAACTATTTCAACATCGAGGTCTGATAGTTCAATCTGGGCTGACACAATACTTACAAAGTGTCATGAACCCTTACACCCAATTTTAAGTTTATAGTAAAAAATTAAACATATTTACTCTTTAAATATCTTAATTATATATTTATGACCTTTAAAATAAAAAAATGAAGGATAAAGTTTATTATTGTTTATCCTCAGAAGATTAAATTGTTTTTTAATTGTTTTATTAACATCTAACTGACTATCTTTTGGATACCTTCTCTTATTAAAGTTGCCTTTTCCTATTTGTTTTTTTGATTTTACCTTTGGATATTTGATAAGAAATTTTTTAATTATATTTAAGAATTGTATTCCTTGTATGTTCCTAATTTCATCAGATAATTCTGTACCATTTAGGATAAAAGAGTTTTGAAAATAAATTGGTCCAGCATCTACTTCTTTTGCTGCTTTAATCAAAGACATATAAATTTTATTTTTATTTTTTAGGATTTGATATTGTAATGGAGCAAATCCTTTATCTTTTGGAAGTTTACTTGGATGAGCAATTAATACTAACTCATTTTTTTGTAAAAAGCTTTCAGGTAATATCCTTGTATATGATAATGGAAATACAATATTTTGATTTTTTATATTATTGGGACTTTTAGAAACCTTAAATATGTATTTGCTATCTAGCTTAAAATCATAATTTCTTAATTGTTTTTCAAACCATAAATTTGATTTATCCAATAAAAAAGTAACCTTGTATTTTGTTCTCATATATATAAATCAAAATAATTAAATTTTATTGATTTGCAATTTCAATTAAATATTGACCATAATCATTTTTTTTCATTGGTTCTGCTAGAGCCAAAAGCTCTTCTTTGTTTATGTAATTTTTTGAATATGCTATTTCCTCTATACATGCAATTTTTAAGCCTTGGCGACTTTGTAATGCTTCAATATAATTTGAAGCCTCATGTAAGCTTTTATGCGTTCCTGTATCAAGCCACGAAACTCCTCTTCCTAAGATTTTAAGCTTTAATTGATTATTTTTTAAATAAACATTACACATATCAGAAATTTCTGTTTCACCTCTTTTAGATGGTTTTAAGTTTCTTGCAATTTCTGGGGCATTTTTATCAAAGAAGTATAAACCAGTTACTGCATAATTTGATTTAGGTAATGTAGGCTTTTCTTCAATTGATATTAATTTTCTTTTTTCATCAAATTCTACTATACCATATCTTTGAGGGTTTTTAACATAATAGCCAAATACTGTAGGCGTATAAGTTTCAAGACAAGGTATGATATAATTATTTATGAAATTGTCTGAGTGAAAAATATTATCTCCCAAAATTAAGCAAACATTACTATCCCCAATAAATTTTTCTCCAACAACAAATGCATCTGGCAATCCTTTGGGTTTTTCTTGAATTAAGTATTCAATACTCAAACCTAATTTTGATCCATCTCCAAGTAAATTGATAAATAAGCTATTATCTTCAGGAGTAGTAATAATTAAAATATCCCTTATTCCAGCCAACATTAAAGTTGATAATGGATAATAAATCATTGGTTTATCATATATCGGTAGTAGCTGCTTTGATATAACTTTTGATATGGGATGCAGTCTTGTACCAAGCCCACCTGCAAGTATTATGCCTTTCATTTTCTGATTTCCTCTAATTTTCATTTTTAAAGAATACTATCTCGACTAAAAATAAAAGCACCTAATTTTCCAAATACCATTTAATTGTTTTTTTTATGCCTGTTTCGAATGTTTCATTGGGTGTCCAATTTAATTCATTTTTAATTTTTGTAATTTCAATTGCATATCTTCGATCGTGACCAGCTCGATCGTCAACAAAGGTGATTAACTGCTCATAATTTTTTATACTAGTAAGCCTATTTGGAGCTAATTCATCTAAAGTTTTACATATCATTTTTACAACATCTATATTCTTAATTTCATTAAGCCCACCAATGGTGTATGTTTCATTTTCTTTTCCTGAAAGAGATACTTTTAATAAGGCTATAGCATGATCCTCAACATAAAGCCAATCACGTATCTGTTTACCATCTCCATAAACAGGTAATTTTTTCCCCGCTAGAGCATTACGAATTATAAGAGGTATGAGCTTTTCAGGAAACTGATAAGGCCCATAATTGTTCGAAGAATTTGTTATTAGAGTTGGTAGTTTAAAAGTACGTTGCCATGCTCTAACTAAATGATCTGATCCAGCTTTAGATGCAGAGTAAGGTGAGCTCGGTTTATAAGGTGTTTTTTCATTAAATTGTTTATTAGATGTAATCTCTAAATCACCGTATACTTCGTCTGTAGAAACGTGATGAAATCTAAAAAAGTTTTTCTTTTCTCCTTTAAGACTTAGCCAGTAATTTTTAGCCTCCTCAAGTAGCACATAAGTGCCAACTATGTTAGTTTCAATAAACTTACCAGGGTCATTAATCGATCTATCTACATGAGACTCAGCAGCTAGGTGCATTATTATATCTGGTTGAAATTTTTTTAGAACTTGTCTGATTGCATCAGCATGACAAATATCTATTTGTTCAAAAGAATATCTTTTATTATTTTTGACATTCGTTAAAGAATTTAAATTAGCAGCATAGCTAAGTACATCAATATTCATCACATTATGATCAGTGTCTTTAATAATTTGACGAACAACTGCAGAGCCTATAAAGCCAGCACCACCAGTTATCAATATATTTTTATTCATTTGTTTGGAGATTAATTCTCAAAAAAAACTTTTATTTTCATCAATATAAAAATTATAGTATTTTTTTTCTTTTAAAAGCTGTTGCAAAATTTTCATTAGGTCTTATACCAAATTTTGGTTTTCCATATATTTTGTTAAAGTTGTTGATTTGATTTCTTAATTCAAGCATTTGTGTTGGTACTATTGAAACAGCAGAGTCTACACATTTATGACTTGGACTAATTTTAAAATGCTTTTCAATAATTTCTGCACCCAAGATATATGAATATAAACTTGTTTTAATACCAACTGTGTGATCTGATAATCCAATTGTAGATTGAAATTTTTGTTTCAAAACTTTTATGTTACCAAGGAATGAATTTTCCTCTGTATTTGGGTAAGAAGAAATACAGTGTAGAATTCCTGTCTCTATATTTTTTTTTTTGAATAAATTATTAGTATTTGTTATGGCGCTTAAACTAGACATGCCAGTAGAAAAAATACAAGGTTTCTTAGTTTTAATCACTCTTTCAATTAATTCATAATTTTGGATATCAAATGATGAAATCTTATAAAGTTTAACCTTAATAGTTTCTAAAAAATCAATTGCCTCAATGTCAAAAGGTGTAGAAAAAAAAATAATTTTTTTCTCATCACAATAATCCTTGATAACTTTAAATTCTGAATATTCTAATTCACATTTTTTTAGTATATCAAAAATAGGGCTATTTTTTTTGGTTCTCTTTTCTGTTTTATACGTTTGAAATTTAATAGCAGATACATTAGCTTTTTTTGCAGCATCAACCAATCTAAGTGCTTCTTTTATTTTTCCATTATGATTAATGCCTGCTTCAGCAATAATAAAGGGATTGAATTTTTTAAACATTCTTATTTATAAGGTAAATCCACCGTCCACAACAAGATTTTGCCCCGTGGTGTAGGTATTATCATCATGTGTTAAAAAATAAATCCCATTCAAGATATCTTTTTCCAAGCCCATCCTTCTCAGGGGAGTTTTTGATGAGTATTTTTTTATAAATGATTTTCTTTGAATTTTTTTATTTAAGATCCCACCAGGTGAAAGAGAATTGCAAATAACTTTATTAGGTCCTAAAATTTTTGCAAAGTACTTTGATAAATGGATTATACTTGCTTTTGTTGATCCATAAATTTCTGAATTAATACGATCTTTATTTTCGTAAATTGTAAAATTTGGAATACTAGCGCCATAAATCGATGCAATATTAAGGATATTAATTTTTTTTGTTTTTTTCCTTGATAAATTAACAACTGATAAAATCATATTCAATGTCCCCTTTAAATTAGCATTAATAACCTGGTCAATTTCTTCTGACTTTCTTATCTTATATGGAGTAAAAATAGATGATCCTGCATTATTAATTAAAATATTTATTTTTTTTTCATTTTTCAAAATTTTTTTGACTAACTCATCAGTATTAATTTTTTTTGAAATATCACATTTAATAAATGTAAATTTTTTACTCTTAAATCTATTTTCAGTAATATCTAATCCAAAAACTTTGCTATCTAGCCCTAGAAACATTTTGCAAATTGCTTTACCTAATTGACCATTACAACCTGTCACTATTATAACTTTATTCTTAAATTTTGTTTTTTTAAAAGGTTGGTTTGCTGTAATCATATATTTTATTTAATAATTTAATTTGCGATTTATAACAAATAATATTTTTTTGTATTTGATATATTAAGTTTTTTTCTTTTAAACTTAAAGATAATATTTTTTGTAAGCAAGCATGAAAATTTCTTTCAAAACTTTTATCTACTTTAATTAAAAAACAAGCTTTTTCTTTGTTTAAGCATTCTAAATTAATTAACTGATGATTATATTGAGGTATGGCAATTATAATTTTATTTAAGTAAATGGCATCAAACACTGTTAATCCACCAGAACATATAACAATATCTGCTTTATTAAAATTTAAATAAAATTTTTTTTTATCATTTTTTAATTTCAAATTTTTAATATTATTAATTGACTCTATCTTTTTATTAATATTTTTGAAATCATAACCTCCAAAAAAAGTAAAAAGATTTAATTTATTTTTTTTAATATTTTTTTTTTTATAAAAAATTGAAGGTAAAATATTATTCTTATAGTTCTCAAGTTTTTTCTTTTGAATTAAGTTATTTTGAAGAGGATTAATATATAAATCTAATTTTAAATTGTGCTTTTTTTTTATATCAATGCCTACTATTTTTTTATAACTTAATTTAAGTTTATCTAAAAAACCCTTATTCATTGTTGATAATCTATCAAAGATTATAACTTTAGATTTTATAGAATTTAAAAAATTTAATTCTTTTCTTGAAAAATCTTTGATTTTTTCATCAATTGAAATAAATTTAATTTTTTTTTTGTTTAATATTTTTTTAGCTAATAAATAATTTTTTTTTGATTTTATTACAAATTGTAATTGTTCTTTTTTTAGTCCCTTTTGAAGAAGATAATTATAGATAGTTATACATCTATATAAATGTCCAGTTCCAAGTTCTGGAATGTTTCCAGCATCGACTCTAAAAACACATGAATACATAGGCTATTGCTTAAAAAAACTATCTATTTTATCACAGATATATTTAATACTTTCAATTTTTAGGTGAGGATATAATGGAAGGCTTATTATATTATTCCCAACATGATGTGCATTTGGTGCACTTTTTTTACTCCAATTATAATTCTTTTTATAAAAAGTCATATCATTAATTGCTCTATAATGTATTCCAAAACCAATTTTATTTTTATCGAAAAAATTAATAAGTTGTGATCTATTTTTTTTTGTCTTTTTTTTATCAAAATGAAATACAAAAAGATGGTATGAATGCTTGAAATTATATTCATTCATTTCTTGCATAATAACAGGATGTTTTGACAGTCTCTTTTTATAAATATTAAATATTTTTTTTCTTTTAAGCCAAAAATTTTCAACTTGTTCTAGTTGTGAAATTCCAATCGAAGAATTCAAATCAGGCAAATTAAATTTATATCCAGCTGATTTAACATCATAGAAATAAATTTTTTTACTTACTTTACTAGGAAAGAATCTTTTCCAAGCATCTTGAGACATTCCATGCAATCTATTGCTTTCAACAAACTTTGCTAAATTTTTATTAGTTGTAGATATCATTCCACCTTCACATGTAGTAATATTTTTATTTACATAGAAAGAATAACAACCTGCGTACCCAAAATTTCCACACTTTTGATTTTTATATTCTGCTTCTACAGCATGAGCACAATCTTCAATCAATTTCAGATTATATTTTTTAGTGATTTTTATTATTTTATCCATATCACAGGGAAGTCCAGCAAAATGAACTATCAATATTGCTTTTGTATTTTTATTAATTTTTTTTTCTATTTGTTCTGGATCAATATTCAAACTTTTTAAACTTATGTCTGCTAACACAGGTTTCCCTCCAGCATGAACAATACTGTTAACTGCAGAACAGAAAGTAAGTGGTGAGGTAATTATTTCATCTTTTTTTTTTAACTTTAGGCTTTTTAAAGTTAGAAATATAGCAGAAGTACAGGAACTTACAGCTAACGAAAATTTTGTATCTTTAAATTTACTAAATTCACTCTCAAATTTTTTAGTTATTGGTCCAGTACCAAGCCACTTAGAATCTAAATTTTTTTTTAGATATGAATATGTATTATGATTAATACATGGCTCTCCAAATGTTATTTTTTTTTTTAGTATTTTTTTCATTAAAAAATTAATATTTTTTTATATATACTTAATAAATTAATAATCTTATATCTTTTTTTACTTTATAAAATTTTTTAAATCCCATTAAAATAGATTTACAATTCAAAAATTTTTTGTCGTCTTTTCTTTTGTTTTGTAATATTTTTGTACATTGTCTTCTTGATAAAACTGTTATTGTTTATTATTTTAGCAATATTAATAGCTGTAAATTTCAATTTTTTTTTATTTAAAAAATAAATTATTTTTTTTATACTTACAATATCTGACTGATAATCAACAGAATATCTATATTGTGATAAGTCTACTTTAGTTTTATACAATTTGCTTTTGAATATTTTTGATAACCAGAATCTATTAGTGACATGCTCTTTTTCATACTTAGTTAAATTTAATTTCATCATTTTTTTCATTGAACTAAATTTAAAAATTTCAATATCTGATCCATCAGGGAAAGTTTTGTTTTTCTCAGGAAGAGTGTTGGCAAGATACTCGTAACTATTTTCTTTAAAATATTTAATCATTTTTAAAATTAGATCAGTATCTATTAATGGACAATCTGAAGTAATTCTTACAATATTATCTGCATTAAATTTTTGAGCACATTTATAATATCGATTAAGAACATTATTTTCTGATCCTTCAAAATACTTAACCTTGTGTTTGTTTAATATTTTGACTATAGGGAAATTCATTTTATTTTTTGCTAAAGCAATTATTATATCTTCAGTTTTAAATTTTTTGGTAAGTCTATTTAATAAAAACTCTAACATTGATTGATTATTATAAATCTTCTTTAATATTTTTTTAGGTAATCGGGTAGAATTCAGTCTTACTTGGATTATAATCTTGAAATTCCTGTGTTTTTTAATTTTCATATTATTTAGTATTGCAATATCATATATTTTAGTATCTTTTAATAGAGTTTTAGTTATGTGTTGTCATAAGTAGTCAACTAATTCAAAATATTTTATATGTTAATTAATTCATATCAATTTATAAGATCTTAACTTAATGAATATTTATCTTCATGTTGAAACATCTTTTAGAGAACTGGATAGTAAGCTTTTATTAGCAGTTTTGGCAGCTGCAAAAGGGCATCAAGTCATAGTCTCTAGACTAGTAGAGATAATCCATGGCTTAAAAAATGATGCTTTAGCTCCAGGAATTTTTCACACAAAATCTTTGACACCAGACAATATTAAGATGGAAAGACATCAAAAAATTATTGATAAAGGCTCCAAGGTTACAAGCTTTGATGAAGAGAGTGGTTTTTTTAATGAAAATTATGATCAATTTGCTGTTGATAGATACTCCGATCTAACAATTGAGCAATCTTCAGCAGCTTTTGGTTGGGGATCAGAAGACACAAATACCTTAAAAAGAATTTATTCTAAAAATTCAGATAAAATACACAAAACAGGTTCACCACGAATGGATCTTTGGAAGTCATATTTTTTAGATTATTGGGTAGACCCAAAAGGAATGCCCAAAAAACCTTTTTTATTAATTGCATCAAATATTTTTTGTACACAAACTAGAATGTTTCATGAGTTTTACAAATTTTATAAGGATGCAGGATATTTTCAGCGTAATCCAAATTTATTCAAAGATCTTTTTTACAGTACGGCTGAAGATTATAAAAAGCTTTATGCATTTATTGATGCTATCAAATATCTTGCTAAAAATAATAATGGATATGATATAGTTTTACGTCCGCACCCAAGAGACAATATTGAAGCCTGGAAAATTTTTCTTGAAGGCGTCAGAAATGTACATATAATTAGACAAGATTCTATTACTGCTTGGGTCAAAAATACTTTTGCTGTTATGCATAATGGATGTACTACAGCACTGGAAGCAACAATTTCTGGTAAGCCTGTGCTTACATATAGTCCATTTAAAACAGAATATGACGGTAAACTATTTAACACCCTTGGGTATAATTTAAAGTCTAAAGAAGAGCTTTTGATAAAAGCAAATGAACTTTTTAAGTTTGAAAAAATAAAAGAACAAAAAAAAAAAGAAGTACAAATTTCTGAATTAATATCTAAAAAACTATATATTGATGATAATGAACTAGCAGCTGAAAAAATTTTAAAAGTATGGGAAAGTTTAGAAGATAAGAGTCTATCTAAATCTAATAACTGGACCAAATTTTATTGGTTGCTTAAAATCATGAATCTTAAAGGAGCTCTCCATAAAATTGCAACAAAATTATTTCCAAATAAGTTTAAGTCTGCAAAAGAAAATAATAAATTTCCATCACTTGATGAGAGTGAAATTTGTGAAAGGGTTAGTAGACTTAGACATATACTTAAAATAGAAAAAAAAATAGAATGCAAACTACTTTCAGATAGAACAATTTTGATTAGGTCTTATTAAAAAGTTAGAATTTATCTTTAGTTATAATCATTTTTTTAAATTTAACCAAAATATTTTTAATTTTTTGAAAAATGATATTATGTATTTTGTATCCTGGTCTATGTGATAACGTTAAATATCTTTTTTTATTAGTTGATCTTATTGGAATCTGCCAATTACCATAACAAAAATCCAAATATTTTTTTGGCTCTGAAACAGTTTTATATAAATTACCCAAAAAAAATAAATCTGATGGTTTATCAAAAAAATCTGCAGGAACTTTATAATCTTTTCCTAATCTATACATCCACTTACCTTCTCTGTAATAACCCATGATCTCATAAGTGCAGTTATATTTTGTTAATTTCCATTTAAGAGAGTCATACTTGTCTACATATTTAGAAACTTGAAAATTAGACTTAAGAAACAAATCACTAAATTCATCTTTAATATTAAAAATTTGATCTGTTAATACTGTAATTTCAACATCCCAATCCCATTTAATAAAATTTTTCTCTCTTATAGCTCCAAGTAAGGTTCCACCAGTTATATAATGCTTAATTTCTTTTTTATTTAGTATTTGGCTTAACTCCTTAAGCCCTAAATTTTGCATTCTTAATTCATCATCAGACCTAATTCTAATTTTATTTAAATCTTTCATAATTAAAATCAATTAAAACTTTTAATTGTTTGTTAAAAATTTCATAATACTTTAAAATTTAGTATATAAATTTTTGTATATCACCTTTTGCTTTTCTTTTTAAATGCACCTCACCTAAATGGCATACTATAGATCCACTTATTTTTGCTCTAGATTGATAAAGTACAACTTTATTATTTCTCTTCTTAATTTGCTTGCTTACATAAGTACAAAGCATTGGCTGATTTATCAGAGGATATAAAAGATAATCTTTCATTGATTTTAAAAATCTTTTTTTATTTATTTTTACAGAATAAAAATAATCTTGATAATTATTTAGAATTTGATTTAATGAATACATAATGTGATATGGGCCTGTCATTTTTTTATTTAAATGATTTTGTAAGTTCAAATAAAAACTATTTATTTCATTTTGTGGTAAGTCGTTATATGTTAAAAAAGCTGCTCCAGTTAATCCAAATAAGCCTTTACACGAACTAAATGCAGCCACTTCCGATAAATCATGATTTTTCTCTAAACCAATTGATGCAGTTGCATCCAAAGCTAATTTAGACTTAAATTTTTTTTTGAATTTGTCTAAATTCTCTATAGGTATTTTAAAACCAGTACTCGTCTCAACTGGGCACGCAATTATCCAGTCAAAATTTTTTTTTAAATTACCTAAATTTTTATACTCTACATATTCTATATCTTTAATATCTTTGAATTTAGACTTTGCAAAAGAAGCCATGTCCTTTAGTCTTTCTGAATAAACACCCGTATTAACAATTAAGACTTTTCCATAGATGAAATTATATATCATTATCTCAATAGCTAAACTTGCCGACCCTTGCAATCTAACTATTTTACTATGACCAGAGATTTTTTTTATTTTATTTAGCACCCTGTCTTCTACTTTAATATATTCATCATCACCTCTTCCAAAACATGGTTTAATTTCACTAATATTTTCATAACTTAGACTTGATGGGCCTGGGGTAAAAAGAATTTTATTCTTATTATAAATATTAATTTTTTTTTTCAAATCACTCATCTTTAATTTATATTTTTTATAAATTTATCCTTTAATTCTGTCATTTTTTCTCTTGGACGGGAAATATTTTTCCTATGGCCCTTTTTACAGATAATTTCAATAAAATAACTTTGATTTGATTTTATTGCTTCTAAAATTGATCTTAATGCCTGACTTTTATTTTTGACTAATTTAGAGTTTTGATAACCTAAAGATTTTGCTAATTTGTAAAATTTTACATGTTTACTAGATGTATCATGACCACCAACAGACTCATGTGATTTATTATTAAACACTATATGTATAATGTTATTTTGTTTTGCACTAGTTGTTAAAGCACCTAAGTGCATTGTGATTGCACCGTCTCCATCAAAGCACAATACTTTTTTTTTACTGTTATGAGCCAAACCAGAAGCTACTGAAATAGCATGTCCCATTCCACCAACACACATAAAATTATTTAATTTATGATCTTCTTTTAAAATTTCATAAAGTTCTCTAGAGAGAATTCCAGTAGTCGAAATTGAATTTAAATTTCTGGGTAAATTCTTTATCACATATTTTAAAATTTTCTCTCTTTCACTTAGATTATTTTTTGTATTTTTTTCTTCTTTTAAATTTTTATTTATTATAAAGCTGTTTTTTCTTACTAATAAACAAGTCATTCTATTTTTTTTTTTTGAATACATTGTTAGTTTGTTAATAATAGTTTTATAGTCAGTATTCTTACCAACAATATTGTATTTTATATTCATAGATTTTAAAAAGTTTTCAGTAAGATTTCCTTGTGTCATATGTTGTGGTTCATCTCTTAAAATTTTACTATATTCACCTCTCCATCCCATAATTATTAGCAAAGGTATATTAAAAACTTTTGGATCTGCTAATGACAAAATAGGATTAACCATGTTTCCTAATCCAGAATTTTGCAAATAAATAATGGGTACTTTCCCTGTTTTAAGATGATATCCTATTCCAATAGCAACTGCTGCACCTTCATTTGCTGCAACAATATGGTTTTTTTTATACTGCTTTTCAAATTCAAAACAAAGATTTTTTAATAACGAGTCTGGAACACCAGTGACAAAATTTAAATCATTTTTTTTAAGATTTTTTATAAAATCATTAATATTAATCACAATTTATTTTGTACCTGGGATTAAATTAAGTATCTCTTTAATACTCATTAAGAATTTATCTGACTCATATGATCTTCCATATTTAAGAATATTTTTTGCAACATTTACCATTGCTGGATAAGAAGCCCTCAACATATGATTTGCATAAATAACAATATCAAATCCGTTATCAATTAATTGACTTTCTTTAACTTGATTAAAGCTTGATGGAACAACAACTAATGGAATATTTTTAAATTCCTTTTTAAATTTATTTGAAAATTTAAAAATCTCTTTTGGGTCTCTATTTTTACTATGTATCATAACCCCATCAGCTCCTGCACCTACGTAATTTTGAGCTCTTTTATATGCGTCACTAAGTGGTTTATTAAGTATTAAGCTCTCAATTCTTGAAATAATCATAATGTTATTTTTTGTAGCTTTTTTCCCTAAGGCAATTCTTTTTGAAAAACCTTTAATTGATTCTTGTTCCTGTTTTACTTCAAGACCAAATAGTGAATTTTTTTTTAATCCCTTTTTATCCTCCATAATAACTGCTGAAATTCCAGCATTTTCTAATGTCTTTATATTTATTTCGAAATGTTCGTTTTTACCTCCTGTATCAATATCCATGATTAATGGTTTAGTGGTAACATCAAAAATATCATTTATATTATTTAATCTTTCCCTTATATCTAAAACTTCTATGTCTGGTTTCCCTTTAAATGTTGAGTCCGTTAAAGAACTAGACCAAAAGCCATCAAATTCTAATCTTTCTCCTTTTTTTTCAACTAAACTATTTTCAGCAATTAATGCTGATAGAGGACTATGTGTTTCTAAAATTCTACAAAGCTTTTTTGATTGTAAGATTCTTCTAAAGTAACTTTGTCTATTACTACTAATCAAACCATTCTTAAACATTGATTCCTGTAAATTATAACTGTTAATGTTTTTTGTATGAGGTATTTCTATTAATTTTGAATTAATTTTTTTTAAAGCTTTTAGAGTTTCCAATTTTTGTTTTTTTCCACTTTCACTTAAATTCCAATCATCACCATGAACAAATATATCTGGTTTATATTTTAGAATGTTAATATGATAACCCCATTCATTTTGAGGTACAATTTTATAAACACCAGTAATATTCTCTAAAATTTTTTTTCTAGATTCATAATCTAGAAGAGGAATTCTTTTGTTTGAGGCTATAGCTTTATCAGTTATTAATCCAACCACTAGCTTTCCATGACTAATTGCTTTTTGGATTATATTAATATGTCCATGATGAATAATATCTAGAGATAAAGCAATATATACAATTTTTTCTTTCATTTTATTTCTTTTTATCAATGTTTTTTTTTGCTAATTTTCTTATTATAGTGCTGCTTATATTTTTTGTTCTTGAAAATGTCACTACTTTATTTTTAAATTTTCTTCTTTTATAATCAGATCCCTGTATTACTATATCTACTTTATTTTTATCTAAAAATTTTTGATCTAAAATAAAATTTCCAAGTATTACTTTTTTTACACATTTTATACTTGAGAGAATTTCTTTTCTTTGAGAAAAATTTAATTCTGGCTGTATGTTTTTAAATTTTTTTAATTCTTTATCAGATGTTAAAGAAATAATTAGATCTCCATATTTGGCTGCTTTTTTTATTAATCTGATGTGACCATGGTGAATAATAGAACATGACATATCCAATAAAACTTTTTTTATTTTCATGCACTTAATATACTTATTGATTATATAATTAATATTAAATTCATTTTTTAAAACTTTCTACATTATCTAGATATAATTTACTATTATCAATTACTTAAGAAATCAATTTTATATCATTGATAAAATCTTTAGTGTTAAATTTATGATTAAATGATTGAATTTACTGAACAAATGCATAAGATTAATTTTTTCAATACTTAAAATTTTAATTTAAATTAAGATGATGTCCGAAAATTATAAAGAAAAATTTGATACTGACGGTTACTATAAAATTGAAAATTTCCTAACAAGAGAAGAGGTTGATAAAATTATTGAAGAAATCGATAATTTTAAAGATGTTGATATATATAGAGATAGAAATAACAAAATTAGAAGAATTGAACGTATTTATGATGAAGGTGAGACCTTAAAAAAAGTTAATACTCGCTTTATAAACCTTATAAAGAAAAATTTAGATTTAGAAGTTTTAATCTTTAAGGATAAAGTTAATTTTAAGCCTCCAGGTGGAGAGGGGTTTTATGCACATTATGATGGAATTTTTCACTTTAAAGATTCAAAAAATATTAAAAGAAGAGGTTGGTACGAATACGGAAATTTGTTTATTAATATTTTACTTTCTCTAGACGAAAAAAATGAGAAAAATGGACCAATAGAGATTGCCAAATCTCATCAAAATAATTTTGATGAATTAATAAAAAATACTAGGGATGATGGGACACCAGACTTATTAGAAAATATAACAAAAAATATTAAATTTGAAAAAATTAACTTAAATATTGGAGACTTGGTAGTTTTTAAAAATACATGTCCTCATAGATCTGAAAAGAATATGTCACAATTAAACAGAAGGATATTATATTATACTTATTTGCCTGAGGAATTTGGTGATCAATATCAGAATTACTTTAAAGATAAAAAGACGAGCAAAAATAAAACAAGTAAATCTCTAAGTGGAGAAATATAATTTCCATTATTTGTTTTAATGGAGTCTTATAATTTAGCAAAAATGATCAGTAATTAAGAATATTTTTTTTCAATATCTTTAATAATCTTATTTATTCTACTTGAATTAATGTTTTTAACTGCCTCATTATCAAAACAATCTGAATGAATAACTTTTATTTCAATTGGTATTTTATTTATCTTTAAAATCCTTGATATGGCAATCCTGTGATTGCCTGAATTAATTTTTACTAAATTAAAATTTTTATCAATCATAAATTGTATATTGAAAAGGAAATTTTTTTTAATTCCAAACTTTTTTATGCTTTCAAATAATATAATTTTTTTTTTATAAAATCTAATAATATCATCGTCATTTTTACAATTTTTATATATTTTTTTTTTCATGATCTGGTCCTTAAAATAAAAAAAATTTTTACATTCCTCTATTTTTTTTCCTTCAACAAATAATTCATAACAAGTAATATAAGTTGGGTGAGAGACTTTTTCTAAAAGCCTATTATTTTTACCCCAATCAAATTCTAAAATAAATTTAGTACTGTCTTTAAATTTCATAGGTATTTGATTAATATATTTAATTTTATTTGGATTTATGTATATGATATTTTTGATTGCTGAATTTGGTATATAAAAATTATTTTGGCTATTTTTAAATAAAATCTTAGAATAATTTTTTAAATTTTTGAATAAATATTTTAAATAAATTACTAATATCACCAAGCTTTTCATGAATTTTAAAATAAAATTTTCTTTTACAAATAACATTAATGTTTAATAAAGATTAATCATATGAGCACTTTTATACAGTATAATTGATCATAAAGTGTAATTATAAAGATTTTAAAGATCAAGAATTTATCTGGCTTATAAAATATAATAGAATATTTTTGAATTCATAAATTATGCATAAAAAATTAAGTATTACAAAAAATTTTCTAATTGATATATGTTAGGTTAAATAAGATTTTTATATGAGTAATTCTTATACTATCATTGTTTGCTGTAAAAAAATTGACATATTGGAAAATTACCAAAAGTATAAATCAACATCATATGAATGATCAATCAAATCTAAATAATTATATAATTATACTCGGAACAACAAAATCAGGCTCCAATGCTATATATGATTATTTGTCTGGTCGAGGGGATCTTAGTGATCCTTTAAAAGGAATAGAATATCAATTACCGCAAATGCCCAATGGTTTAATGACTTTAGAGGCAATTTCTGGAAAGGCTTTTCATCCCCATACTGCTGATTTTGCATTAGTTCAGTTTGAAGAAATAACCAACACTCTCTTTAGAGCTTGGAAGCCGTGGCGATATGGTAAAAACTATTCTTCTATGCTCCCACTATTTAAGATAGAAACTAAAAAATTTATTGACGATATTTGTGCCGCAAAACTTCCAATGCGTTTACATTGGCATAAATTAATGCAGCCATCTTTATCATATTTTTTTAGTAATTTAAAAAATCGTATAGGATTTAACAAGAAAGTTCCCCAAGCTCGATTAATTGTTTCTCAAAATAATTTTATACTTGCTGCTCAGAAATTTCATAATAGATTATTTCAAATATCTTCTAGTAAATTTCCCGTTCTTCTTAATCAAGCAGGTTCGGGCTGGAATCCAATAGAATCAACAAAATATTTTTCAAAACGCAAAGTTGTATATGTTACACGTAATCCATTTGATCAGTTTGCAGAGCTCAAACAAATAAAAAAAGCTGTGTCTGTTGAAGGGTTTATTGATTGGTATCAAGAGATGCAACGACGCCTTAAAGAAATTAATAGCGTAGATATTTTACATTTACGTTTTGAGGATTTCGTCAATCAAAATGAAAAAATGATAGGTGTGTTGTGTGATCATTTATTGATTCCTTTGAATATTGATTCAAGTTACGAACCAAATCTTTCAAAAAAAAATATTGGTAAATATAAAAAAATTTTAAATCAAAAAGAGATTGATGCTATCAAGCAAAGATTATCAGAATATATATATGTTTAATAAAATAGAAGATATTAATTTATTCTTATCAAAGAAAGTTGATTGATGAATAAGAGCTATAATCACCATGAGACTAAACCTATTGAAATTCTTTATATTCTTGGTGCTGGTCATTGTGGTTCGACACTTTTAAATCTCTGCCTTGATCAACACAGTTCAATAATCGGAGTAAGTGAAATTATTTCACTTAACCGTAAGCGCCCAGGTTGGTCAGGTGAAGAGTATGTACTTGAAAAAAAATTTTGGTCAGATGTGAATCAGGCTATGTTTGAAAAGTATGGTAGTAGATTGATTGAAGTTCCTTTTGATCTTAAAGATGTGTTATTATCTGATAACTTAACTATTAAGCGCAACAAAGAAGCATTAGAAACTATTTTAGAGATTTCTGGAAAACAAATAATTTCTGATGCTTCTAAAAATTCAAATCGTCTAAATATACTTCTTGGAAGTTCACTTTTTAAAGTACGTGTCATCTATCTTGTTCGTGATGGCAGAGCAATTGTTCATGCTTATAGACGTAAATATGGTAATTGGTGGATGGGTTGGCGTAATTTGATGCGTATTGACCATGCTGCACAAAACCTCATGAAAAAGTATGGCTCAGAAAATTGGTTAACAGTACGTTATGAAGATATGGCATCAGACCTAGAAGGAACATTACGTAAAATTTGCAAATTTACAGAAGTAAAATTTCAGTCAGAAATGCTTACTCCGGATACTTCAAGTTTTAATGGTCTTGGAGGAAATCGACTAAGAAAAAGGCCAATTGAAGATATCAATCTTGATACAGTATGGAAAACTGAAATGCCAAAATTGATACGTACTTTTACAAAATTTATAGTATCTAGTTTCAATCGTCGACATGGATATATAGATTAAATAAGAAAAATGAGAATACTATATATTTCAAATTCAATTATTCCATCAACAAAAGCTAACAGTGTCCATGTGATGAAAATGTGTCAAGCATATGCTAATAATGGTCATGATGTCACTCTATTAGCTCCAAATAACAAAAATAATAATAAAAAAAATGTTAAAGATTTATACGAATATTATGGAGTAAAAAAAAACTTTAAAATAAAAAAATTATGGTATCCAAATTTAAAAGGTAGAGCTATTTTGTATACACTGTCAATTTTTTTCTACTTAATTTTTACTAAAAAATTCAATATGGTTTATGGTAGATTTTTGTACGGTTGCTACATTGCAACACTATTGAAAAATAAAGTAATTTTCGAATTACATGATCCAATTTATGAGAGAAGAAATTTTGAATTAATAGTTTTTACAAAGCTTGTTAAAAGCAACAGTTTAAAAAAAATTGTTGTGATATCTAATGAGTTAAAAAAAATATTCTTAAAAAAAAACTTTTTAAATCCTGATAAGATTATGGTGGCTCATGATGGAGCAGATGAAGTAAAAGATTTTTTAAATAAATCTGTTCTATTAGGGGTTAAAAAGAATATAAAAGTTGGGTATGTGGGAAACCTATATAAGGGAAAAGGAATAGAGATTATTTCTTCAATAAGCAGTAAAGTAAAAGAAGACGTTGAATTCCATATTATTGGTGGCAATGAATATGATATTCAATTTTGGAAAAACAAAATTTCTAGCAGTAATGTTTTTTTTTATGGTTTTATTTCACAGGGTAACTTGAGTAGTTATATAAATTCACTAGATATCTGTTTGTTACCGAACCAAATGAACTTATCTATAAGTGGAGTAGGAAATATTTCAAGCTACACTTCACCTTTAAAGCTTTTTGATTATATGTCCCATAAAAAAGCAATAATAGCTTCAGATATTAAAGTCTTCCGAGAAGTTCTTAATGAAGAAAATTCAATATTAGTTAAATATGATAATGATAAAGAATGGGTAAATGCTATAGAAAAATTAAAAATATTTTCGTTCAGAAAAAAAATTGAGGAACAAGCTTTAAAAGATTTTCATTTCTATTCTTGGTCAAATCGAGTTAAAAGAATATTAAAATAACATGGAATTAAAAAAGCAAGTCACAATTGTGGTTGATACTTTGTCTGGCGGAGGGGCTCAAAGAGTTTGTATAAATATTGCAAATGGATTGACCAACTTAGATTGGAAAGTTGATTTACTAGTATTAAATTCAAAAAACCAAGATTTTCTGTGTAACGTATCAAAAAAAATAAATTTGATACGACTAAATTTAAATCATGCTCGTTATGCAGGTTTTTCTTTACTAAAATATATTTACCAAAAAAAACCAAGTGTATTCCTAGTTTTTAATTATGAGTTATCTGTATTATTAATATTACTGCGAATTTTTTTTAAATTTAAATATAAAATCATATCAAGAAATATAAATACATTATCTGAAAAATATAAAGAATTTAAACAAAAAAATTTTTGGGTAAGAAATATAGTTGGAACTTTAATTAATAATTTTTATTATAAAGCTGATCACATAATCAACCAATGTTATGACATGTATGTAGATATAATTAAGATACACCCAAAACTTAGAAATAATACAAGTGTAATATATAATCCAATTACAAATAATATTTTAGATTATGCAAATTCACATGACTTGATACAAATTGAAAAAAAAGATTATTTACTTTGTGTTGGGCGACTTGAAAAAGCAAAAGGCTTTAAATATGCTATAGAAGCATTTGCGAGTATTTCCAAAAAATTTCCTGAATTACGATTAAAGATATTGGGAAAAGGCAGTCTTGAGTTTGAATTAAAACAAAATGCATATAAGTTTGGTGTCGAAAATCGAGTTGATTTTGAGGGTTTCCAAAATGATATTATTCCTTATTATTTACATGCAAGAGCAACTATGCTTACATCATTGTATGAGGGTTTCCCAAATGTATTGATTGAGTCAATAACACTTGGCACCGCTGTAGTTTCTTTTGATTGTCCAAGTGGACCAAGAGAGATTATTAAAGATGGTATAAATGGTTATCTGACAAAACATAATGATGTAGATGATTTGAAAAAAAAATTATTTATTTTAATGACAAAAAAATTTAACATTGATGAAATGCGTCTCTCGATAAAGAGACATGAACCAAATGAAATCGCTAAACATTATGACAAATTAATAAGTTCTTTTCTTTAAGATAAATTTTAGCTAGTGTACTTAAATACTAGATCAAAGAACTTATTATTCAAAATATGCACTTATATGGCTAAGAAAAGTTATTAAAAAAATGATTAATAAAATTTTAATTGTAATTTGGTATGTTTTGCGTCCTAAATACTATCTTCATTTTTTTTATTTAATTAAACGTCAATTTTCATTTAATTATGATTCAACAAAATTTAAAAATAAAGCTTATCAATGGGCTACTGCAAATGCAGTTTCTTATATTGATGCCTTGGAAATACTCAATTTAAAAGGAGATGTAGTTGAATTAGATAATAATATAATTACAGATGGACGTAAGCTTGTAATCAAATCATCTGCAAGAATGGGAGGATCTGGACATGTCCATTTACTTTATCACTGTGTTAGACTATTGAAACCACAAAGAGTAATTGAGACTGGTGTTGCATACGGATGGTCTAGCTTGGCAATACTCAAAGCTTTATCTGAAACAGGCAGTGGTAAATTATTCAGTATAGATATGCCTTACCCAAGAAAGAATAATGAAAATGATGTTGGTATTGTTGTGCCTCAATATTTAAGAAAAAATTGGTTTCTTATAAGAAAACCAGACAGACCTGGGATTAATGAGGCATTGAATGAAGCGGGTGGTCAAATTGATTTATGTCATTATGACTCAGATAAATCTTGGTGGGGTAGGCATTATGCATACCCAATTTTATGGAGATCATTAAAATCTAAAGGATTGTTTATATCTGATGATATTCAAGACAATCTTTATTTTTCTAAATTTGTAAAAAATAATTCTTTGAAATTTGCAGTTATTGAATTTGAAGGAAAATATGTTGGTTTAATTCGCAAACAATAAAAATATAGTCTAATTAGTTTAAAATAAAATATTTAAATATAATAAATGATATTTATTTTTAGAAGTTAAATTCTAAATTATTAGTTACTTATTTTATTAATTTATTTAATAAATTTTGATACTTTGAGTTTGAGTTTGAGTTTTGATTTTGATATCTAATATTAATTTTTAAGATAAATAAAATAGATTGAATAATATAAATTAATATTACAAGTGGTATGTAATATAGTAATTTTTTACGACAGATATAAAAAATTCTGGAAATTAATAAATTGTATAACTGTTTTAATTTGTATTTTATATTAATATTTTTTGGTATCCGCACAAAAACTAATGGGTCGTTTAAAAGAGTAAATTGAGAATAATCATATGCTTTAAGTAATAAATCTTGGTCTTCAGCTGAAACAATTTTAGGATTATAATTAAATTTTTTAAAAAAGTCAGCTCTAGCCATCCAAGTTACATTTGGAAGTCCTATAGTGCGCAAAATAAAATTGAAATTATTATTAGGATACAATTTTAATTTGGATAAACCTATTACTTTATGGTCAGTAAAATAAATAATATTTGAACCAACAAGTTTCACATTAGGGTTTTTTAATAAATAATTAAGTTGTATTTTTAGCCTCTCTGGAATTGAGATGTCATCACCATCCATGATTGCGATAAAGTCTCCTTTAGCTTTCAGAAATCCCTTGTTTCTAGATTGCGATCTACCAATATTTGATTCATTTTCAATATAAATTATTCGATTATCTTTGAAAGATTTGATTATTTCCTTTGTATTATCATTTGAAAAATCATTTACTATAATAAGTTCAAAGTTACTGTGACTTTGATTTAAAATTGATTTAATGGCACTAGAAATTGTTTTTTCATTATTATAGGTAGCTAGAATTATTGAGATCATTGTTAATTTTTATAATTTTTATTAAAAAAAATAAAACTACAATATATTAATAAAACAAGTAATGAAATTGACCAGGCATATAAATAAGTATTAACAGATATGAAGTTTTGATGAATACATGTTGTTAATATAATTAATAAACAAAAAACTAATGTAACTGACTTCTTGATCCGAATTAAAACGTTTTCAGCTATAAACAGAATTTTTAGAGAGTTAATTATGGAAATTGATAAAGTGCTGATCGATAGTGGTATTAAGAAGCTCGATATTTCACTAATATTAATGTCATTTTTCAACCAAATAGTGAGTAAATTGTCTAAATAAAGATTTATAATTAAAAGTATAGTAATCATCATGGTAGATTGTATAAATATAATTTTATAAAAAATTTTTTTACGATTTTTATTATTCAGCTCCACAACCTCATAAATTTCTGGTGTCAAATATGCAATAACTGGTAAAAATATGGTCATTACAGCAGAACAAATCATAAAAGCAATCGCAAAGAAAGACACTTGCATAGAATCTAAAATACCGAATATTAAAATTTTATCAAAATGCTGTAATGCCCATATTAATATAATTATTAATCCAAAACTATTTTCATTAAGTTTTGGTGAAATATGTGTAATTTTATTTGTAAAAAAAAGTTTTTTTTTTTCAAAAATATTTGATATTAAAATTCTTTGAAATGTTAATAGGCATAAAGAAAAAATAATTAATACAAATAATATATAATTAATATGGATTTCGTTCAAAAAAGATAAATAAATTATTGTTATCCATTTTAAAATTGTAATTATCGAGCTATAAATTTGCAATTTGTAATGTTGTTTTAAACCACTTAATGTTTGAGAATAGAACGTTTCAAATATTTTTGCAGAAACTACAACTGAAATTAAAAAAAAAGAAAATTCAATATTTTTAAATGAAATATAATTATCTGAGTTGAATAAAATTAATAAAAGAGACAAAAAAATTAAAGCTGGAAAAAATTTTATTAAAATTCTTTTTTCGTATTTATAAAATTTATAAATACTACTTTTTGTTTTTGTGTTATTAAGGAAAATATTAATCATTTCTCTCTTTAAAATTTCACTACTTCCAAAAAGGACTAAATATATATACGGTAGGAGAATGGATGTTAGGGCAAATAAAGACCACTCCATTAGACCTAAGTTTGAAATTAGTATAGGGGTAGCGATTAAATTACCAATCAGGGCGCTTGATGGCCCTAGATAATTGACATATAATTGACCTTTTTTGATAGCTTGCCTAATCATTAATTAAAATTAGTTATAAATTTTATTAAAGATGAAAGCCCTTTAGAAATATCATAAGGCCTTGAAAGCTGAACCCATTGTATTATCCTTTTATCAAATTCTAAGTTAGGTGCAGCTGCTGGAATAATAGGTTGAATTTTTTTTTTCATTTTTTATATCTTGAACTTTTTTTATACTTTAAAATATAATCTAAGCATACACTCATTTAATTGATTAATTTATTAAACTTTTTAGGATTTTCTGGTTAAATATATATATATACTTTTCTTATTTAGTTTGGCGGTAGGAAAGTTGTAAAAAAACCTTTACTAGCAAAAATCACTTTATCTTTTTTATACCAAAGATAATTCAAATTTAAATTATTTGATTTTTAAAAACAGTCAAAATTTTTTTTTATATCCTCTTAAAATAATTGTATCTTACTTCAAATAAACTTAACAATATCTAATATCACAAGGATGATTATATTTTCATTTAATTATATAATTAAATATATATATGCTAACATATTAACGTATTTTAAAATAAAAAATTATGAAAATTTTAGTAACAGGTTCAGCTGGTTTTATTGGATCAATGTTATCAATAAAATTATTAGAAAGAGGAGATCAAGTAATTGGTATTGATAATCATAATGATTATTATGACCCAAAAATAAAAGAAGCAAGATTTAATAGATTAAAAAAATACCAAAAATATAAACATTTCAGAATTGATCTTGTTGATCAAAAAAATTTAAAAGATATTTTTAAAAATACCAGGCCTCAAAAAGTAGTTAATCTTGCTGCACAAGCGGGTGTGCGTTACTCCTTAGAAAATCCATTAGCTTACATAAATAGCAATATAGTCGGATTTGCAAACATTTTAGAAAATTGTCGGTTTCATAAAATAGAGCATTTGGTTTATGCGAGCACTTCAAGTGTGTATGGTGCAAATACCAAAATGCCTTTTTCAGAACATGATAGTGTTAATCATCCACTTTCTGTTTACGCAGCTTCAAAAAAATCGAATGAGTTAATGGCACATTCATATAGTCATCTTTTTCAATTACCAACTACAGGTCTAAGATTTTTTACAGTTTATGGACCATGGGGAAGGCCCGATATGGCTTTATTTAAATTTACTAAATCCATTTTAGAGGAAAAACCAATTGATGTATTCAATCATGGTAAACATACAAGGGACTTTACTTTTATTGATGATATTGTCGAAGGTGTAATAAAAATACTTGATTCTCCCGCAACCATTAATTTTGATTGGAAAAGTGATCTACCAGATCCAGCTAGCAGCAAAGCTCCTTGGCGCATCTACAATATTGGAAACAATAAACCCATAGAGCTTATGAGTTATATTAATGCTTTAGAAAAAAAATTAGGAAAAGATGCAAAAATAAACTTTTTACCTTTACAGCAAGGTGATGTGCTAGATACTTGTGCTAATATAGATAATTTAAAAGAAAAATTTAGTTATAAACCCTCAATTTCGGTTACAGAGGGAATATCTAGGTTTATTGAGTGGTATAAAGAATATTACCAATTAAAAAAAATATAATTACTATTCTTAATAATAAACGTAAATAAGATGTGCTATTAATTAGGTAAATAATTTTTCTATCTGATTTTTTTTTAAAATACCCCATGAAAGTATTTTGTAGATAAAATTGGTAGAAAATTTATTGGAGTAAATCGTAAATAATATAATAATAAAATTATGATTATAAATAATAGTTTAATTTTTAGGTTTGAGGTCTAATGGCTGATCTAATCGGTTTTATTGGAATTTCTTTGGTATCTCTGATTACTTTGTTAGTGGCAAGACGTTGGCCTGCTATAAGTAAAATTCTTTTTACAGCCTTAATTATACGTATTCTTTTTTTATTACTTGGTCACTATTTAATATCTTTACCTGATAGTACTGCTGATGCTGCATCATTTGAAAGAAAAGCTTGGTATATAGGACAAGAAGGTTTTTCTTTTGTGATGAGTAAATTTAAAGGACCAGATCCATTTTTTATTACTTGGTGGATAGCCGTTCCTTATTCATTAATTGGTAGAAGTATATTAATGGCCAAGTCCATAACTTTATTATTTGGTATGGGTTCTGTTTTTTTATCTTATTTGGTTGCAAACAAACTATGGAATAATCATATTGCAAACAAGGTAGGCTGGATCACTGCTTTATTTCCCTCATTGATTTTATATTCTGTTTTAACTATGCGGGAAGCCTATGTTTGTTTTTTTATTCTATTGGCTTTATATGGTGTAATAAGTTGGGTAAAAGATAATAATTTTAAATCATTTATTTTAGCAATATCAGGTTTTGTAGCGGCAACATTCTTTCATGGAGCGATATTTGTTGGTGCCATAATTTTCATATTATATGTTGGTGTTGAAAGTTTCAAAAGAATACTTAAATCATTAGCAAATTATCGTATTAACCTAAATACTCTTGTCATAGCTTTGATAGTTATAGCAAGTTCAATGTTTTATTTTTCAGATAAAATTAGTGTTCCATATTTAGGTTCTTTTGACAAAAGTTTTAATATGCAAAGAATATTAGATAGTACTTATAATGCTACAGCAGGTGATGCTTCATGGCCCAAGTGGACAATAGCCAATTCATCAACTGAGCTATTTTATAAAGCTCCTGTAAGAAGTATTTATTTTGTTTTTGCACCATTTCCATGGGATATTAAAAAAAGTGAACACTTCATTGGTATGCTTGATGCCATTATGTACGTCTATTTATCTTTTTTAATTTTATATAATATAAAAATTATTTGGAGAGATCCTGCTTTAAAAATTGTTTTGATTATACTTATGTCTTATATTTTTGTATTTGGGATTGGAGTTGGTAATTTTGGCACAGGAGTAAGACATAGATCAAAATTTGTCGTTATGTTTATATTATTAGCTGCTCCTTTGTTTAAAAAATTTATTTTAAAAAAAAATTTTAAAGAATAAGCTTAATGATAAAAACTAATTATTGTATTTTAAAAAATTTACATTTTATAAATTAAGCTAATTTTATGAATATTATACATATAATAAATAGTTTAAAAAAAGGAGGTGCTGAAGGAAATCTATATCGCTTATGTAAATTTCATAAAAAAAAATATAAAAATAAGATTAATATTACAATTGTCACATTAATTAATGATGGATTTTATGAGGAAGAACTTAAAAAATTAGGTATAAATATTTTTTCCTTATGCATAATTAAAAAAAATAAATTTTTCGATATTGTAAGAAAAGTAGTAAAGTTTCGTAAATTTATTAAAAATCAAAATCCAGATATCATTCAAAGTTGGATGTATCATTCAAACTTTATTACATTATTCATTCCAAAAACATTTTATGATAAATTATTTTGGAATATTAGGCATTCAGAACTAAATTTCCAAATTTCTAAAAAAATGACAATTTTTATATCAATAATTTGTGGTCTATTTTCAAAAATTGTCCCAAAAAGAATTATTTACTGTTCAAAAAAAAGTATAAATTTTCATGAAAATCATCATTTTTATTCTAGAAACAAAGCTGCACTCATCTACAATGGCTTTAGTGATAAAACTTATTTTCCATCAACTCGTCTTCGTTTAGATTTTAGAAGAAAGAACGAAATAAAAAAATCTGATATCATAATAGGGTACGCTGGTAGATATGCTAAACAAAAAAACATTTTTTCAATGCTATTAGCATTTTCAAAAATAATAAAAAATCACAATAATATATATTTGTATATGGTTGGAAAAGACATAAGTCTTAAAAATAAGGAACTAACAACTTATTTAAATAACCTTAAAATTGACAATAAAGTTTTTTTTTTAAATGAGCAAAAAAATTTATTAAAATTTTATAATGGTATAGATTTATTGTTGTTGACTTCTCACTCAGAATCATTTCCCAATGTAGTAGCAGAGTCAATGCTTTGTTCAACCCCAGTATTATCAAGTAATGCTGGTTGCTCAAAAGAGATAATTAATAATTATGGATTTATTATGAAAAATAATGATCATAAATCTATAACAAAGAATTTAAGAATAGCTATAAATTGTCTAAGGAACCAAAATTTTTTTTGGAATTCGTTAAAAAAAAATTCTCACATGCAAATTAAAAAAAATTTTACGATATCAAATATGGCAAATAATTATGTAAAAAATTGGTTTTTTTAAATGAAAATAATTTTTGTATGCACAAAGTCTATTACATTTAATACATTTTTAAAGTCTCAGGCACACTACTTTATTAGGAAAGGATTAAAAGTAGAGGTAGCATGTTCTGATAGCGAAAAATTAAACTTTAGAAATAATTTATGCTATAAAATTGACTTCCCAAATAAAACAACTGATTTATTTAATTTAATAAATTATTTTAAAATTTTTAAACAAATTAAAGTATTAGTTAAAAAAAACCCAACCTCAATATTTTATTTACACACGCCTTTAGCCTCTCACTTATTTAGATTATGTACTTTTTTAAATAAATTAAAAATAATATACTTTGTTCATGGTTTTAGATTCACATCAATTACAAATCCTGTAAAAACTTTTTTTCTAAAAAATATTGAAAAAATTTTATCTTTTAAAACTCAAATTTTAATTACTATTAATAATGAAGACTATAATTATGCACGATTTAATTTATTTAAAAAAATGATTTGTTATAAAATAAATGGAGTAGGTTTAGATTTTTCAAAAAATCATTTTAAAAAAAAAATAATAAATAAAAAGAAAATTAAAAAAATTTTAGTGATCGCTGCGTATAAAAAAGAGAAAGGATATTCAGATATATTGAAAGTAGCTGAAATGTTAAAGAAGCAAAAAATATACATAGAATGTTATGGATATGGTAATTGTGATGAATTTAATTCAATTAAGATTAGAAAAAAACTTGATAATATTTCTTTCAATAATTTTGATAAAAATTTATATAATAAAATTAGAAAATACGACATTTTGCTTCATTTAAGTAAGAGAGAAGGTTTGCCAGTTGCTATTATGCAATCTCTTTCGATGGGTTTACCGGTTGTATGTTATAATATTAGAGGCAATAATGATCTAGTAAAAGATAAATGGAATGGATATTTTGTAAAATCATATAAAGATGTTCCCAATAAAATTTACTACCTTAACTTAGAACAGGATAAATTGAATAAAATGAGATTTAATGCATTTAAGTCAATAAATAAAAGTTTCTCAACTAATCAAATTAATTTTAATTTACATAAAATTATTAAAAATTACTCTAGGTTTTAGTAGTGGGCTCAAAATTAAAAAATTCAAATTTAATTTATAGAAAATTAAAAATTTCTGATTACAAGCAATTTAAAGAATTGTTTTATCTTTGTGTTAACAGAAAAATAAGTTTTGATTTTTTCAAATGGAGATATTTTAGTAATAAATTTTCCTTCTGCTATGGCTTGTTTGAAAATTCTAGATTAATTGCAAATGTGGGCATGGTTTCAATCAAATTGAATAATAGTAATTATGAAAGAATTTTTTCAAGACATTCCAGTATGGTTTTAAAAGAGTATAGAGGTAATAAAGTTTTTTCAGATTTATTAAAAAAAGTTAAAAACAAAATTTTAAATAAAGTTCGATTAGTTGCTATGTGGCCAAATAAAAAAAATTTCTCAAATTTTGGAATAGATAAAAATAAAATTATAAAAAAAAAATATTATTTGTATCAAACTTCTTTGAGTTTAAAATTACCTCTTTTAAAAAAAACACAAAATTTTAATATTAATGAATTGATAAGATTAAAAGATTTTATTAAAAATAAAAACAGTTTATTTTATAAAAATTTTATCTATTTTAGAAATAGATACTTGTCATATAAAAAAAAAGAGTATTTTATAAATGAATTTAAATTTAAAAATCAAAGAAGTTTTTTCATATTAAAACGTAATAAAGATAAATCAGGTTTAAATTATGTGATTTTAGATCATTTTGGTTCTGAAAAATTGAAATTCAAACATCTTTCTTATTTAACTAATAATCAAAATAAATTAGTTTTTTTATCCAAAAAAAAAATTAATAAACCAACGATTAAATTTTTAAATAATCTATATTTTAAAATTGGATTTATTAAAAAATTTAACTCAAACTATAAAAAAAAATTTTTATCTCAAAAAGAAATTTTTTTAGGCGACACAGATATTTTTATGACAATTGGCAAAAATTAAAAAACAAAATAGTTATTTTAAAATAATAAATTAGATGAAAAGAATTTTTGATATTATAATTTCTCTTTTATTATTGATAATTTTTTTTCCTATAATGCTTATTATTTCAATACTTATATTAAAAATTGATGGCAAACCTATAATTTTTAAACAATATAGAATGGGTTTTAAGGGTAAAAAATTCATTATTTTTAAATTTAGAACAATGCGTAATGTTGTTTTAAAAGATGAAAAGTTGAGGTTAACTTATTTAGGAAAAATATTAAGAAAAACAAGTTTAGATGAATTGCCACAATTAATTAATGTATTAAAAAAAGATATGTCGCTTGTGGGACCAAGACCCTTGCCTGAGGCTATTGAAAGAAAGATCAAAAAATCTTTTAAAATAAAAAGGAGAAAAATTTTACCAGGTATAACTGGTATGTCACAAATAAATTATGATGGCAAAAATAGAAAATTAATTGATAAAATTCAATTAGACATAAATTTTATTGATAATTATACTTTATATAATTACTTCAAAGTTATACTAAAGACCCCATTTATACTTATGATCAGATTTTTTAAAAACAAATCCTCAATTATTAAGTAAGTAATTTTAATTATGATAACAATTAAACTAGTCATAAGTTTAATTTTATATATAAATTAAAAAAATATTTTTATAATCTAAAAAAATTAAGTCATGAAAAAAAATATATTAATCATATCTCCTCATGCGGACGATGAAATTTTAGGATGTGGAGGTTTTATATCAAAGTATTCCAAGCAAAATTATCAAATAAATGTTGTAATTATGACAAATGCCAATAAAGGTGCGCCTGAAATTTATCCTCTTAAAGCAATTGAAAGATTGAGAAAAGAGGCAAAAATTGCAAATAATCTTATTGGCACAAAGTCATTATTTTTTGAAAATTTACCAGCTATAAATTTAAATAATTATCCCACTTATAAAATAACAAATATTATAGATAAGTATATTTTGGATATAAATCCAGAGATTGTGTTAATTCCTTCTCCAAATGATATCCATGATGATCATAAAATAATTTTTAAGGCTTCAAAAGTATCAATGAGGCCTAACAAAAAAACAAATTTAAAAAAAATTTTGACTTATGAGGTGCTTTCAGAAACAGAATGGAATGAGGAGGGAAAATCTTTTAATCCAAACTATTTTGTGCGGTTAAAAAAATCTGATATAAATAAAAAAGTTAAAGCTTTTCTTAAATATAAATCTCAAGTTAAAAAATTTCCTCACCCGAGATCGAAAGATGGGATTATTAATTTATCTCGAATAAGAGGAAGTCAAGCTTTTTCAGAATATGCTGAGGCTTTTAAAATTGAAAAAATATTAGATTAATATGATTTTAAAAATTTTTGACATAATGAAAAAAGATCAATTTTCTTATGATACAGTTAAAAAATAAAATAAATTTTTCAATTATTATTGAAAAATTGTTCAGATAAAAATGAATATACTTATTACAGGAGGAGCTGGTTATATTGGTTCAGCAACCTCATGCTTATTATTAAAAAAAAAAATTAAACCAATAATTATAGATAAATTAATTCATAAAGAAGAAAGTATAATTTCAAAAAAAAGTATTTTTTTTAAAACAAATATTTCAAATCTAAAATTAGTAAAAAAAATTATTAATAAATACAATATAAGTAGTGTAATACATTTTGCAGCCTACAAAGACGTTGAGGAGTCAGTATCAAAACCAAAAAAATACTATAATAATAATTATTTAATTACTAAGAAATTTATTGATTGCTGTAAAGAATATGGAGTTAAAAATTTTATTTTTTCGTCAAGTGCAGCTGTTTATGGAAATCTAAAAAAAAATAAAAAGACTTTAGAGAATTCTTCTCTTAAACCAATAAGTATCTATGGAATAACAAAAAAAAAAATTGAAGAACATCTAAAAAAAATATCAGATAAAAATTTTAAATTTTTTTCTTTGAGGTATTTTAATGTTTTAGGGGCTGATAAAAATCTAAAATATGGACCAATAGGAAAAAATAATAATAGTTTTTCTAATAATTTATATAAATCAATAGTATCAGGTAGAGAATTTAAAATTTTTGGAAATAATCACAAAACTTTAGATGGCACACCTGTAAGAGATTTTATTCATGTAGATGATCTTGCTGATATTCATTACAGATCATTATTACATCTTAAAAAAAATAGGATTAATGAAATTTGTAATTGTGGTTATGGAAAAGCTTATTCAATAAAAGAAGTTGTTAAGACTCTTTTAAAAAAAAAAGAAGTGAATTTTACCTATTCCATTGTTTCTAAAAGACCTGGAGATATAAGTTATATGGTGGCCGATGTTAAAAAATTAAAGAAAATTTTAAATTGGAAACCAAAGCATTCAAATTTAAAAAAAATGATATTTTCTGAGTTAAAATGGAAGATGAAAAGATATAAATAGTTAAAATATTGCAATGTGTGATTATAATAAAAAATCCATTACAATTATTCTAAAAGTATTCAAATGAGAGTTGTTTTATTGGGTTACAATGGTCTTATTAGCAGTCATGTTTTAACAGAATTAGTCAAACATTTTAAAAATAGTAATAACTTTGATTTGATTTGTGTTGGTAAAACTAATAGCAGTATAAAAAATCTTAAAAAGATAAATGTCGTATTTATCAAAAAATTGCTTAACTATATTCAAGTTTCTCATGAAATCTAAACTAACAATAGTAATAGTTGCAACCACAGCTTTAACAATTAAATCATTTATGTTAAATAATATTAAAAAATTAAGTAATTACCACAATGTTTTAATTACTTGTAACAACGCAGTTTCACTAAAAAAATTTGTTCCTAAAAATGTTTTATTGGTTAATATAAATTTTATAAGAAAACCAAATTTAATAGCAGATATAATCTCATTTTTTGTATTACTTAAATTTTTTTTGATAAATAAAATAGATTTAACCATTTCTATTTCTCCTAAAGCAGGTTTCATTACCGCCTTAACCTCTTTCATTGCAAGAATATCTTATCGTATACATTGGTTTACAGGCCAATTTTGGGTTACAAAAAAAGGATTTATTCGTAATTTATATAAAAACCTAGATAAAATAATTTTTAATCTTTCTAACCATGTTCTTGTGGATAGTTTTTCACAAAAAAAGTTTTTAATACAAAATAATATAATCTCAAAAAAAAAATCTACAGTACTATTGTATGGATCTGTTGGGGGTGTTAATATCAAGAAATTTAAATTTAAAAAAAAGAATAGAGATTTACTAAGAAAAAAATTAAAAATTTCAAAAAATGATTTTGTTTTTTTATATCTGGGTAGACTAAATAAAGATAAGGGAATAGTCGATCTTATAGAAGCATTTAACAGAATAGAAAAAAAATATGAGGCATCTCTTGTTTTGATTGGTCCTATAGAAGATTATAATATTAATGATTTTATTAAAAAAAATAAAAAAGTTATTTATGTAAGTGAAACTTTAAACCCAGAAAATTGGTTTTCAATTGCAGACATACTCTGCTTACCAAGCTATAGAGAGGGATTTGGATCAGTAATTATTGAGGCTGGATCTTGTCATTTACCATCACTTGGCTCTAATATTTATGGGATTAATGATGCAATTGTTAATAATCAAACAGGTTTTTTACATCAAGTTGGTAGTATTAGTGATATTAAAAAAAAGATGATATTTGTAATTAAAAATAAAAAATTACTTAAAGATTGTGGAATAAGTGCAAGAAAAAGAGTTGAAAAAAATTTTGACGAAAATTTTGTTAGTCAAAAGTTTTTAGAATTTATTAACTCAAAAATGAGTTAAAAATTATAATTTTTTATGAAAAAAACATTTGATAATTTTCCTTTCTACTCCAATAAATCTATTCAGAAAATTGGAGTATTACTTAAAAAGGGTAAAGTTAACTATTGGAGTGGTAACGAGTGTAAAAAATTTGAGATAGAGTTTTCTAAATATTTAGGCAACAACCATTCTGTAACCTTAAGTAATGGAAGTGTAGCTTTAGAACTGGCTTTAAGAGCCTTGAATTTAAAAAATCAAGATGAGATAATTGTATCTCCAAGATCATTTATCATATCTGCAAGTAGCGCATTAAATTTAGGATTCAAACCTGTTTTTGCAGATGTAGATGATAATGGAAACTTGAATATTGATGGGATTAAAAAGGCCTTTAGTAAGAATGTTAAAGCGATAATTATTGTTCATTTAAATGGATTATCATGTGACATGGATCCAATTATAAAATTCGTAAAAAAAAATAAAATTTTTTTAATTGAAGATTGTTCACAAGCTCATGGTGCAATTTATAAAGGTAAGAAAGTGGGATCATTTGGGGATATATCAACATGGTCTTTTTGCCAAGATAAAATTATTTCTACTGGTGGTGAGGGTGGTTTAATTTCAACTAATAACAAAAAATTATGGTTAAAATGTTGGTCTTTAAAAGATCATGGTAAAAATTATTATGATGTTTTTGTTAAAAAACATAAAACAGGTTTTAAATGGTTACATGACAATCTTGGATCAAATTATCGTATGACAGAAATGCAAGCTGTTCTTGGGCGAGAGCAGTTAAAAACACTAAATAAACAAATAAAAAAAAGAAATACAATTGCAAATTTATATTTGCATGAATTAAGAGATTATTATCAAAGATATAATATTTTTAAGAAACCTAATTTTAAATGTCAAACTTGTCCTTTAATACAAAATGAAAAAAATTGTAATAAATGTACTCATGCTTTTTATCGATTAAGTTTATTTATAAACAAAAATAAGATTAAACAAATTAATTTGATAGAACAGCTTAATAAAAAAAAAATAAATTGTGGTGTTGGTTCATGTCCAGAAATTTATAGAGAAAAGATATTTAAGGAACTAAAATGTTTTCCAAAAAAAAGATTACTAAATGCAAAACTGCTTGGTGAAACAAGTATAGTTTTTCCTATTAATCCTAATAGAGCTCTATCAAAAATAAAGCTGGAGATTAATTCAATAAAGAAAATATTAAATAAGTATTTGTGATTTATGTATCAAAAATATTTTAAAAGACTGCTAGATATAATTTTTAGTTTGATTTTACTTTTCTTTTCTTTTCCCTTTATGATTCTAATATTTTTTTTAGTATGGACTTTTATTGGATTTCCAATTTTTACACAAAAAAGACCTGGTTTAAATGAAAAAATTTTTACATTATATAAATTTAAAACTTTATTTGACTCATCTAAAAATATTTCTGAAAATAAAAGACAAAGTAGATTGGGTAATTTTTTAAGAAAAACTGGCTTAGATGAATTACCACAATTGTATAACATATTTAAAAACGAAATGAGTTTTGTCGGTCCTAGACCTTTATTAGTAGAGTATTTAAAAAAATATTCCAAACATCAAAAAAAAAGACATTTGGTCAAGCCAGGGATTACAGGTTTGGCCCAAGTAAGTCCTGATCCTTCAGGCAAAAAAATTTGGAAAAAAAGTATAAAATTAGATATTTATTATGTAACAAAGGTTAGTTTTATCTTAGATATAAAAATAATTTATAAAACGGTAGAATTAGTATTATTTAAAAAAAAACAATATAAAGATTTTAAAAAATTCTATGAATAAAAAAATAGCTATAATTGGAGCTGGAGGTCATGGTAAAGTTGTGGGAGAAATTGCTCTATTAAATGAATATGAGACAATTGATTTTTTTGATGATAGGAAAAATTATATAAAAGAATACCCATTTAATATTTCTGGTACCCTAGATCATTTAAAAAAAGATCTTAAAAATTATGATTCTTTTTTTATTGCTATTGGTCATAATCAAATAAGATCAAACATATTTGAATGGTTTAAAAAAAAAAAATTAAATATTGTTTCATTGATACATCCAAAATCAACTGTCAGTAAACTTAGCACAATAGATGTGGGTACTTGTGTAATGGCGAATGCTACTGTTAATCCCGGAACAATAGTTAAAAAAGGAGTTATAATAAATACAAGTGCATCTATTGATCATGATTGTGAGGTTGAGGATTTTGCTCATATCTCTCCAAATTGTTCATTGTCTGGCAATATACGCATTGGAAAATTTAGTCACTTAGGTACGGGCACATCTGTTCACCCCGGTATTCATATTGGTAATAACGTAAAAACTGCAGTTGGATCAAAGGTATTTAAAGATATTTTAGATGACATAGTTCATAAAAGTTAATATTTTGATTAAATCTAATGGATAAATATATAAAAAAATTTTCAAATAATACTATCTCTCTGCATCGTTATTCAAAGCGATTAATTGCTATTATAACAGATGCATTATTATGCATTATATGTACTTGGATTGCTTTTGCAGCAAGATCTGAATATTGGGTTTCTCTAAAACCCACAGTTGAAATATCATTATTATACCAGGACTTAAACTTTAAATCAGCATTATTTTCTGCAATGATTGCAATACCAATATTTTGGCTATTTGGTCTATATCGAACTATTTTTCGATACACAGGATTTTCAATATTTTTCAATATTTTAAACGCGTCTATAATTTATGGATTATTATATTTAAAATATTGAAAA
>Ga0209534_10000601_pt1 | contig 41225 bp, 43 predicted proteins | sample COG_07_FD_184751 | JGI IMG/M metagenome (GOLD analysis project Ga0209534, IMG submission 184751) | Pelagic Microbial community sample from North Sea - COGITO 998_met_07 (SPAdes) (version 2) | ecosystem: Environmental > Aquatic > Marine > Neritic zone/Coastal water | place: Helgoland, sampling...
CTAGGTTATAGGTATAGTCATACAACAATGGGTAAAAAATGAAACCTCTCTTATACAAAGTTAATACAAACTTTTTTAAAACCCCTTTAAATAAAGGGTTTCAGAGAGTATTACTCATTGAGTGGGAGTAGTAGTCAGCACTGAAACCCTTATGTTTACTGGCTTTTGCTATTTGTAAACTACTTGTAAACTCTTCTGAAACACGCATTCCTTCGTTAGTTTTGTAAACAAACTTGTAAACTAAGACTATTACTCTGTTTCGTAATAGTATTCCTTCATTGACCTTTTGTATGTAACAAGTATACTTTTTGAAAATAACTGTAAATGTTATCTGCTGTAGAGACTAGTAAAATAGGATCTATAACTTAAAGGTAGACACATATGAAGAGCAACTTAGTGAGAGTAGACTTTAGAAAATGGTTGAAGCTAAGAAGAACGAACGTGCTAACGCACTGAAAGAAGTGAAGCGGCTTTGTAAAGAGTTTGGCTTTACTGCTGGCATGTTGAAAGACTCACTTGCTGAAGGACGGAAGAAGCAATGAAAAAGAGCTCAATATTTGTAGTCATATTTGCGATTACGGTTTGTGTTTCGTTTTATGTTTCCTTTGCACTATCAGTAAATAACTCCATAACACACGAGGATGCGCAAGCCATAGAAATCTTGGAATTATCAGCGTCTTGTGAAAATGTTAGCGCCTCTTACGAAAAAGAGCTTGAATGTCTTTTGGCTATTCAAGCCTCCGTACAAAGTATTGGTGAGTTCAGTTGTGCAGTTGACAGTGATACTGTTGAACCCTCTGATTTTTTACGCAGAAACTACGGTTGCTGCACTGATAGAGCGAGATTTATAGAAAAATCTGCTCGCTACTATGGCTTTGATACAAGACATGTATTCCTAATTCAGCCTTACGAGGGGTTATCTGTAACCAGCTTTCTCCCCTTAGGGCAAAGCTCACATGCTACTTCTGAGATACTGACTACTAAGGGGTGGCTTGGAGTAGACTCTAATGAGCCATTTATATTACTTTCAGAGAATGGCATGCCTACTACGTATCGAAGCGCAATTAATAACATAGCTGCATTTCCACTGATGGAACCAAAGGGTTTTTATACTAAGGAATTGGACGTTATTTACGGATTATATTCGCGACATGGAAACTTTCATGGGAAAAATTTCCCAGGACCAGAGTACGTTTTCAGTGAGCTGCTATGGAATTGGAATTAAGGATGCCAATTTAAACTAATGAGTGAGTGGTTAGACAATCAGAGAAAGCCAAGCAGTAACTTTCGTAAGTTTCTGCAAGAGCGAATTGAAAAGGCGAATCCGCGCCGCAAACTAACTATTGAAGAAACCAAGCGCCTAACCAAGTTAGTAGCAATAGCTAAAAAATTAAAGCGTGTAGAAAACGTGCAAGACCGTCAGCTGCAAACTTAGCTAAGTGAAGATGAATATGCACAGATTGAAGTATTTGAGAAGGGGCAGTTTAAATTAGGTTATATAAATGACTAGTAAAGTTTACAAGTCAGAAAGTGCTAAAGTGTTGGAAAATAGAGGTTCTTTAAGATTCGTGGAAAACAAAATGAAACCAATAACTTGTAAACTACTTGTAAACTCTATTTTGGCAATCGCAAACCGTTGCTACATAAGGGCTTCAAAATACTCTACTATTGAGTGGGAATAGAGGAAAGAATTAATAGGAGATTGATATGAGTTTTAAAAAATTACACGAACAAAATAATCCTTTAGTAATCTGTAATGTTTGGGATGTAGCTAGCGTCAAATCTGCAGAAAAACTAAATTTTCAAGCTATTGGCACTTCAAGTGCTGCTATAGCAATAATGTTAGGGTACGAAGATGTATAAATCTTTTCAATGTTTGGAAAAATTTCTCCATCCTCGATCAAGTCACATAACCCCCTTAGATTTTTAGCATCGGGCATCACCCAAACCTTTTTGTGTGTCTCACTATCTTAATATCCTTGTAATATCCTTGTAATATCAGTAGTTTAGAATTTCTTCTTTTGTAAAGTTTACAACAGCTAATAAGATTAATTTCTGAGAATATTATGATTTAGCCAGCTTTGCTTTAATTCTCCTCACACCAGCAAAAATTGAAAATTGATCATCATAATAATCAATCAACAACTTACTCATATCAGAATTAAAATTGATAGTATGAGGACCTTTAAAGTTTTCTAGTTTTATAGTACCGATCTGTTCTTCGTTAAATATTTCTTTTGATATTGAAATGATCGACATAACTGCCAAAGATTCGCCATACTCACCAGAATTATCTTGCCCAAACCTAATCAAGTAATCCGAGCTAAGAAGCAATTTGCCACCCATTCTTGCATTTTTTGGAGAAATGCCAATTGGGCTCATTGGGTGAGCTTCGAAATCCCCAAATGGAGAATCAGAATACCAAAGGTTCAATACGGTATGAGCAGAATCGTTTTCTCCAAAAAATAAGTAATAAATTCCATCTTTGAAAAACATTGTAGCGTCGACTATCCGCTTAGCTTTAAGTCCTCGTATGAGTGATATTTGTTGCTGAGCTATATCAGCTTTGCAAATGTACTGCGCAGAATGATCGGCAACTTCTGGTAACAAGAACTCCTTTCCTTCATAAATAAAACTAAATGGATATGAATAATGTTTTCCGCTAAGAAGTAATTTCTGATTCAAAAAATTATCTACATCAATCTCTAAAATATCTCCTAAACCAGTTTTACGATCTAGCGCTTCAAGTCGAATTTTTTTATTGTCTTCAGAAAAGAATGGATCAGCATAAAAAGTATAGCTACTGGATATTGGAACCTCTTCTATTAGAGACGATGCAATAACTTCATTACCCCTAAGAGATAATTGATTTGGCACAACTCCTACTTTCCATTTTTTTTCAAAAAATAAACCGTAATTGATCTTTAGGATAATCCTCCAAATCATCAAACATGCGAACTTAATCACCAAAAGATTGGAAGGAAGTCTGTAGTTTTTGCCTGAAACGCTATGATCAATATATTTTTTATTGAAGAGATTAATTATTGCTTTGTTAAGTAGCGTTGAGGAGTTGCTGTAAAAGTTTAATGCTGTTTTTTTGTATGAAAAGTTAACAATTTTGGACTCGGCGAACGCTAGAATAACCCCAGCATCAAGCTCATTGCTTAGCCTTTGTACGATAATCCCAGTTGTTTTCTCATCATTTAATATTTCATAAAATCCTGCCGGCCGCCCTCTATAACTTGACGGATCACCGTGATGATAAGAAAGTATAGGTAATTGTTGATGTTCGTCATCGATGCGCAGCAAACCCATTCCAAACTTAATTATCACATCAATTTTTTCTTTATTAATTGAATCGTAAATGTCGAGCGGTAAACTTTGCCAAGCTCCACTATAAATTGAGTCAAAATTTACTAGAACTGAATCAGCATTTTTAAACTTTTGTTTTTTGGTTAATTGATTTTTTAGTGATAAAAAATTTAATACATAGTAAAAGAAATGTTTAAAATAATTTTTCTTTGTTTTAGTATTCTGACAGTTAATAATTAAGGCTATTTCAATATTCTCAGCCGCCTCATCTAAAGCGCTTTTTTGCCATTTGGTAATGTATAAATTATCAACAATTAACGCCGCTCTATATTTCATGTATAAATTTTAACCTTAATTTTAATGCTAATGTTACTTATGAAGTGTAAAAGCAGTAAAACTTTACAACAATGTTTACAACAAAGACGAAGTAGTCTAATTCATTGCAACACCTAATGGCTTCAATCGCACCCTCAATCTAATGAAAATCGACAATCTTATGAACGTAATCATGATCTTGATTTAACACGCCATCACGATCAAAAAAAATGGCTGGACGAGTCTTTGGATTGGTTTGGTTTACTTGCGTCATATCTAGATCAAACTTTTTTGTGTTTTTCGTTGAAATTAAATTATAATTCTTTAACATTCCACCAAATAAAAATAAATCTTCAGGAGTTCGTTAAAAACTATGTCCTCAACATTATCTAATTCTCCAAAATACGATAGCGACACTGCTCTTTCATTTATAACTAAGGATTACAATCGTAAAATAACAAATGATTCTTTTTCATACAGAAAGTGTGGTAAGTCTGGATTAATTTTTTTATCTAATATTCCAAGTAATTTGGGAGATTATTATAAGGAAGACTATTATGAGATACCCTCCAAAAGCAGGTTAATTAAAATAGCTGATAAAATCGAATATCAGGTCAGAATGATAAAAAACCACATCCCTAATGGAAAGTTGCTTGATGTGGGGGCAGCGTTTGGTGTTTTTGCATATAAGGCAAAAAGTCTTGGATTTGATGTCAGTACGATAGAAATGAGCACACATTGTTGTGAGTATTTGTCAGATGAGGTTGGGGTGAAAGTTTTTCAAGGTGATAAGCCAGAAAGCATTATCCCGACATTAGGTAATTATGATGTTATTACATTCTGGCACAATATTGAACACCTCTTAGAGCCTTGGAAAGTGTTAGAAGAGGCCTCAAAAAAGATTAACTCAGGAGGTATCATATTAATAGCAACTCCCAATCCTGATTCATTTGCATTTAGATTATTGGGGCGTTTTTGGCCACATGTTGATGCGCCACGGCATATTAACCTTATTCCAGAATCTCTATTAACAACTAAGCTTAAAGATCTTGGGTTTGATTTGGTTATGAAGACAACAAATGATAAGGGGGGGCGATCATGGAATAGGTTCTCTTGGCAAAAAATAATAAGCAATCAGTTTTCTTCAAAAACAATGGAGAGAGTTGCCTTTATTATTGGTTGGATTGTTAGTATTCCATTATCTATTATCGAAAACAGAGGTTATAACGGTAGTGCTTATACAGTCATTTATAAAAAGATTAAATAGTTTATTGCTAATATTAAAGTTATGAAATTTTCAGTTTTATTACCAACAAGAAATGGTGGAAAATATTTAAAATCTTGTATTGAATCTGTACTTAGTCAAGATTATAAGGACATGGAGCTTATTGTTTTTGATAATGCTAATACTGACAACACTGCTAAAGTGGTTAATTCATACTCTAGTGACAAAAGACTAAAGTATTACAGAACCGATAGTGTGGTATCTGTTACTGACAATTGGAATAATGCGTTAAAGAAAAGCTCTGGTGATTATGTACTAATGATGGGTGATGATGATTTTCTATTGCCTGGATATTTCGATACTCTAGATAAAATAATAAAAGAAAATGATTTTCCAGATGGGATAAGCTATTTTGGCTATTCTTTTATATATCCAGATGCAGTTGATAATTCGGTGGGCTACTATTCTGATCCGCACTATGATTATGAGAAGAAATTGATTAATAGTGGAAAAACGACCCAGAATCAACTGAAGTCAATTGTTTACGATATGTTTAAATTCAAGAATAGAGTCCCATTGAATACTTTGCCGCATATCTGGTCAAGAAAAGTGATTAATCGGGTAGATGGCGAGCTTTTTAGACCGCCTTATCCAGATCATTTTGCACTCAATGCAATCTTTTTAAAGGCAAATACATGGGTTTTTAGCAAAAAAAAATTATATATAATTGGGGTAACTCCAAAGTCTTACGGCCATTATGTTTTTAGTGATAATGACCAGAAAGGAGGCGAAGATTATTTAGGTATTTCTGGTGATTTTCCTGGCCAGCTTCCAGGTACTGCATTAGTAAATAATATGTATGTATGGTTACAGTTGCTTAAGGATAATTACCCTGATGACTTAGGTGGCGTTCAGATATCTAGAAATCGTTATGTTAGGCATCAGTTACATCATTGGATCTCACAATATAGACATGGAAGTATAGAACGTAAAGATTTATTTCATCGGCTTGAACTTCTAACTTTAAAAGATAAACTCGGTCTTATTTCTGCTATTTGGGATAAACGAAGTATTTTAGCTTTATATGCTATGTTTAAGACGCCGAATCCATCAAAAGTAGATACATTTTATTATGGCCCACAACAAGTAAAAGGTATTTTAACTTCTAGCGATTTATACAATAAAGTTATTAGAAAAAAGATTTTATGAGTGTAGTTAATAATCTTTCTATTGGTTATGCGCCTTATTCATCGGATTTTTCTGCCCCAGGGGATAGGAGAAGATTTGTATATTATGCTAATAGCAAGGCAATTGATTTTGAAATTGCCAAACCAGAGAATGAATACGACATAGTCTATGTTACTCATGGTGCAGATATAACACTTTGGAGTAAATATGATAAATCAAAGGCTGTAATTGTATACGAACTTATAGATTCTTATTTGGCATGGCCTGTATTTTCATTTTATGGTTTATTTAGAGGTCTTGCGAAGTACCTTTCTGGAAAGCATAAGTACTGTCAGCTCAATTCAAAAAAATCTATTGAGTCAATGTGTAGAAGGGCAGATATTGTAATATGCAGCACTGAAGAGCAAAAAAATGACATAAGGCGTTATTGTGACGATGTGCGAATTATTCTTGATGTTAAAAGTGAGTACCATAACTACAAAATGACTCTACAACCTAAACTTAATAATAATGAGCTAAATATAGCGTGGGAAGGTGTTCCAGGTAACATAAAATCATTTACAGTTATTAGAGATGCTCTCTCAATTTTAAGTAAACAGTATCAAATAAACTTGCATTTAATAACTGCATTAAAATACAAGAAATATATGAATAAGTATGTAACAAAACACACTATAAATGAAGTTAAGAAATATATAGATATTAAGAATGTATATTTGTACCAATGGAATGAACTAACAGTTTCACATATTTCCAGTGCTTGTGATTTTGCAATTATTCCTATTGACTTAAATAACACCCCTTTTTTTGCAAACGCATTGGACAAGGGGAAGCCTGAAGATAAATTGTTAATATTTTGGTTAATGGGATTGCCTGCAGTAGTTTCGGAAACCCCACCGCACTTAAGGGCAATGAAAGGTGCTGGAGTATCAATGGCGTGCAGCACTACAAATGATTGGGTAAGTACAATAAAAGATATAGTGGACAATAAAACAAAAAGAAATCAATCTGCAAAAAAAGGCTTTGCTTATGCATCACGTGTAAATAGTGAAGAGAGAATAATATCGTTGTGGGATGATTTATTTGAAGACATCGAGCGATTTCATATTCCGCCCCGGAGACCGGAGACGCTAACTTGAAGTTAACAAACAGAAAGATTTATCCTCAACCAGCCTGCCCGAAGAAACGGGGTAAAACCCTTTAACACTTGAATTAATAAGTATTTATCATGAAATTTCTTATTACTGGTGGCGCAGGTTTTATTGGCTCAACTGTCATAAGAAATATTATTAACAATACATCAGATAGTGTATTAAATTTAGACAAGTTGACTTATGCTGGGAACATAGAATCATTAGCTGATGTGAGTGGTAGCAGAAGGTACGAATTTGTTCGTGGAGATGTGTGTGATAGAGCTCTTCTTGGTAATATTTTTGCAAGATTTAAACCTGATATAGTAATGCATCTTGCAGCTGAATCACATGTTGATAGATCTATCGATGGACCTGGAGAATTTATTCAGACCAATATTGTCGGCACCTATGCACTGCTTGAAGAAGCAAGAAATTACTGGCTTAGCTTGAATGATAAAAAAAAACAAAACTTTAGATTTCACCATGTTTCTACTGATGAAGTATATGGTGATTTGGAAGTTGATGAAGGTCTATTTAACGAAGAAACTTCTTACGCTCCTAGCTCACCATATTCAGCATCGAAAGCAAGCTCTGATCATTTAGTTAGAGCATGGCATCGTACATATAAATTGCCAACATTAATTACTAATTGCTCTAACAATTATGGCCCCTATCAGTTCCCTGAGAAGCTTATTCCGCTTATTATTCTAAATGCATTAGAAGGCAAAGACTTGCCAATCTATGGTAATGGCAAGCAGATTCGTGATTGGCTTTATGTGGATGATCATGCAAGAGCTTTATTGCATGTAGCGTTTTATGGTGAAGTTGGAGAAACCTATAATATTGGCGGGCATAATGAAATAAAAAATATCGATGTAGTGAAAACGGCGTGCTCTATATTAGATGAATTATCTCCAAGTAGAATAGATGGTATTGATAAATATGAGCAATTGATTGTTTATGTAGCTGATAGGGCAGGACATGATAGAAGATATGCAATTGATGCCACCAAAATAGCAAATGAACTTAGCTGGACTCCAGACGAAAGTTTTGAAACAGGAATTCGTAAAACTGTCCAATGGTATTTAGAAAATAGCATTTGGTGCAATAGAATTAAAGACGCCAGCTATCAAGGTGAAAGGCTGGGGGTAATTGAATCATGAAGGGAATAATTCTAGCTGGCGGTTCAGGTACGCGACTTTACCCGCTCACTATAGCTGTTAGTAAGCAGCTTATGCCTATATATGATAAGCCAATGATCTATTATCCGATTTCTGTACTTATGTTATCAGGAATTAAAGAAATCTTGATCATTAGTACACCGCATGATCTACCTTCATATCGCAAGTTGTTAGGAGACGGGTCCAAGTTTGGAGTAAGTTTTTCCTATGCAGAACAGCCGTCTCCTGACGGCTTGGCACAGGCATTTATCATTGGAGAGGATTTTATTGGTAGTGATAATGTATGTCTAATTCTTGGGGATAATATTTTTTACGGCCAGGGTTTTAGTGAGAATATAGAGCGGTCTGCAAAATTAACAAGTGGCAGTATAATATATGCGCATCAAGTTCTTGATCCTGAAAGATTTGGCGTTGTTGAAATTAATTCAAAGGGTCAGGTGCTATCAATAGTAGAAAAGCCTAGCACTCCTAAATCTAATTATGCTGTAACAGGTTTGTATTTTTATGATAATAATGTGATTAAAATTGCTAAATCGATTAAGCCTTCAGCGCGTGGTGAGCTGGAGATTAGTGCTATAAATGAAGCGTATTTAGAAAGAGGGGAGTTGAATGTCCAAGTAATGGGTCGTGGGTTTGCATGGCTAGATACAGGGACGCATGAGTCTATGTTAGAGGCGTCGCAATTTGTACAGACCCTCGAAAAGCGACAAGGACTGAAAATTGCCTGTCTTGAAGAGATAGCTTGGAGGCAAAAATGGATTACATCTGAGCAGTTAAAAGTACAAGCAAATAGCTTGTCTAAAAATGAATATGGCCAATATCTATTAAACCTTCTGAAGCAGGGTAGCGGATCAGTGATAAACGGATTTTAGATTGTACAATGACTAAAGATATCTGCATAATTGCCTCAGGAATGGTGAGCTTGTTTATTGCACGTCAAATCCTAGAAAGATTTGGTTACCTATCTATTACAATTATTTTAACTAAGGAGTATTAATGAGTAAGTGTTTAATATGTGAAAGCGAATATCAACCATTCGTAGATTTTGGTGATATGCCAATTGCCAATGCGTTTGCAAAAAAAGAAGAGCTAAGTGATGAGTACACTTTTCCTATGAAGGTGGGTTTTTGTGATAGTTGTAAGATGGTACAACTAGTCGAACAACCTGAAAGAGAAAGAATGTTTCATGAAAATTATGCATTTTTCTCATCAACTTCAAATTACATGAAAGAGCATTTTAAAAAATTTGCCAATTCAGTTTCTGAGTTGCAAAATTTAGATGCAAGTTCATTTGTAGTAGAGGTGGGTAGCAATGATGGCATTATGTTGCAGAATTTTGTGACTGATGATATTCCTTGTCTTGGAGTTGAGCCATCTAAAAATGTTGCGCAAGTTGCACAAGAAAAAGGAATAGAGGTTATAACAGAATTTTTTGACCAGAACTTGGCAGAAAATATTATTGCTACACATCAGAAGGCAGATGCTATTCTCAGTGCAAATGTAATGTGCCATATTCCCTATATGCACTCAATTTATGATGGCGTTAAGGCGCTACTAGCAGATGATGGCGTCTTTATTTTTGAGGATCCTTATTTGGGCGAGGTTATTGAAAAATCATCATTTGATCAAATATATGATGAGCATGTTTTTCTATTCTCTGCTTTGTCTATTAGTCATTTGGCAAATATGCATCATTTAGAGCTTATTGACGTAGAGCATCAGATCACTCATGGCGGGTCGATGAGATATACAATTGCACATAAAGGTGCAAAAAAAGTTTCTGAAAATGTAGTTAACTTAATCGATAAGGAAAGAAAATTAGGCCTTGATAACCCGGAGGCGTATTCTAGCTTTTCTGATGATGTGGACAAAATAAAGAATGATTTGATTGCGCTGCTTACAAAATTAAAGGCTGAAGGCAAGAAAATTGTTGCTTATGGTGCAACCTCTAAAAGTACTACAGTAGCTAATTATTTTGGAATTACACCAGATTTGGTCGAGTGTATTTATGACACAACACCAATTAAACAGAATAAATACTCTCCAGGGGTACATATTCCAGTTTTGCCATATGAGCAATTTCATGAGAGTAATCCAGATTACGTGTTACTTTTTGCTTGGAATCATGCAGTTGAAATTATGAAAAAAGAAAAAGATTACATGTCTAATGGCAAACATTGGATTACATACATTCCTAAAGTTGAAATTAATTAATCATGATACTTTGTGCTGATCCATCTGCTCAATTTGACAGCTACCAAAATGAAATAGAAGAAGCAGTTCTTGCAGTAATGCGTGGCAATCAATATGTTTTAGGTGAAGAGGTGGCCTCACTTGAAAAAGAGTTTGCAGATTATATTGAAACTACTTCAGCCATTGGGGTGGCTAACGGTACGGATGCTATTGAATTAGCTTTACGGGCGTTAGGTGTAGGCTTGGGTGATGAGGTTATAACAGTATCACATACTGCGGTAGCAACAATAGCTGCAATTGAAGCTACAGGAGCTGATGCTGTATTGGTTGATGTGGAGCCAGAATATTACACTTTAAACCCAAATCAACTGGAAGAGGTATTTTCTGTCAAAACTCGGGCAATTATTGCTGTCCATTTATATGGCCAATCTGCAAATTTAGATTTAATCACAGATTTTTGTAAAGTAAAAAATATTTTCTTGATTGAAGATGCATCTCAAGCACATGGTGCCAAGTACAAGGGCAAGCGATTGGGCAGTATTGGGGATATTGGTTGCTTTAGTTGTTACCCAACAAAAAATTTGGGCGCCATTGGTGATGCTGGATTAATAACTACAAAGGATACCGATTTAGCAACAAAGATTCGGATGCTTAGGGAATATGGGTGGAATAATCGTATCAGCGAATATCCAGGTAGAAATTCTAGGCTTGATGAAATACAAGCCGCCGTTCTGCGAATAAAATTGAAGTATTTGGATTCTGATAATGAAAAAAGACGTCAGATAGCCCAATACTATATGGCTAATTTAGCAGATAGCCAGACTAGTCTCCCAGTTATTCGTTTAGATAACGAGTCTGTTTTTCACCTTTTTGTTATACAGGTAGAAAGACGTCAGGAACTATTGGATTATCTTTTATCTAAAGGTATTCAAGCAGGCATTCATTATCCTGCGCCGGTACACTTGCAGCCAGCATATAAAAATAGAGTTAAATTGGCGAGCAATATGAGAGTAACTGAAAATCTAAGTAATAAAATAGTTTCACTGCCAATGTATCCAGAATTATCTATACAGGAGGCAACAGAGATTATTAACGCTGTAAAGAGCTTCTTTGAGGAGCAGGGTTGTTGAGTTATGGAAATTATCCAAACGCCATTAGAGGGATTTCTCGTAATAGAGCCCGATGTGTATGAAGATGATAGAGGATTCTTTTTAGAGACCTACCGGGAGCAGCGTTACAATCAGGCTGGAATCACTGATAAATTTGTACAAGAGAATCATTCACGTTCAGTAAAAGGAGTGTTAAGAGGTATGCATTTCCAAATACAAAAACCTCAAGCACAGATTGTTACCGTAATACAGGGTAAAATTTTCGACGCCGTTGTTGATATACGTAAAAAATCCAGAACATTTGGTAAATGGCACGGAGTTATACTAGATGCTAATATTCAGCAAAGACAGGTCTATATGTCTCCTGGATTTGCACATGGTTTTTGTGTGCTTAGTGACTCTGCTGATTTACATTACAAAGCATCTGGGCAATATAATCCAGATGACGAGGGTGGGCTTAATTGGAGAGATCCGCAGATCGGGATTGAATGGCCCGACTCAGATTTTCACGTTAAGCAAAGAGATAAAAATTTCCCCTTTTTAGAGGAAATAGATTTTGGATGATATTCTAAATAGTAATCTTAATGATAAAAATATTATCATTACTGGTGGTTTTGGTTATATAGGATCAGCTTTAGTAGACCATCTGCAGCATTACGAATGTAATATAGTATGCGTTAGTAGGCGTAATGTGCCGAAGAAACAAGGAGTTAGAAGCTGGGTTCTGGACTTAACGAAGGAAAGCAGCTGGAGAAAAATTGTAGATTATGCAGATATAATATTTCATTTATCTGGAAATACGAGTATTCCCGTTGCAGATCAAGACCCTAAGTTAAATTTAATAGATTCATTAACCCCAATAATTAATCTTATCCATGCTGCAAAAGAGGGCAAGAAAACCCCGAGAGTAGTATTCGCCTCTACTGTTACCTTGTATGGTCTAACTGAAATTTTACCTGTGAGTGAAGAAGTAAAGCCTGATCCAATCACAACCTATGACTTGCATAAATTATTTATAGAGCAGCATCTAGAAATGGCAACTAAAAATAAGATTATCAGTGCAACATCATTAAGATTGTCAAATGTTTATGGTCCAAGCTTGGGCAGAAGCTCTGCAAATGACAGAGGCATTCTAAACAAAGTGACAGAGTCAGCCATCAATGGAAAAGATATCACTATTTATGGTGAAGGGAATTATATGCGGGATTATATTTATATAGATGATGTTGTTTCTGCTTTCATAAATATAGCCATTACTGACAATACAATAGGTAAGGTTTTAAATGTTACCAGTGGGGTGGGCCATACTATAAAAGACGCATTTAGTTTAGTATCCGACCATGTGGCCAAGTTAACAGGTAAAAAAGTGAAAATAAATCATATTGAATGGCCTAAAGGAATAAGCATGATTGAACGCAGAAACTTTATAGGCAACGCTGATGAATTAAAAAGGATTACGAAATGGCAGCCTAATACCCTCTTTGAAGAGGGAGTAGATATTATTGTAGAAGGATTTTGGAGGGAAAATAATTGTTAGTAGATTTAACTTACCACACTGATCAGACGGGAGGATTGTGCGTTATAGAAGGGGGCATTGATGCTCCTTTTGATATATTGAGAGTATTTACCGTGAGTGCATTGAAAGGATCTGTTCGTGGAGAGCATGCTCATAAAAAATGTTCTCAATTCATGGTCTGCGTGTCTGGCGCTATAGAAGTAATATGCGATAATGGGATTGAAGAAACTACTTATCAATTAGATAGCCCTTCTGCTGGCCTTAATGTTGAACCTGGCGTATGGGCTAAAGAAAAATATTTAACAGAGAATGCCGTGCTTATGGTTCTTTGTGATAGGCATTATGAAAAAGAGGACTATATACATAGTTACAATGAGTTTAAGACTTACACAAAAATAAAAATGGAGAAAGAATAGAGTGAAAATAGTAGTAACTGGGGCAATTGGGCATATAGGATCTTATGTTGTGAGAGATTTAGGTATTCAGTTTCCAAATGCAGAAATTGCCATGATTGATAATATGATGACACAACGCTACCCCTCTTTATTTAACCTTCCAACTTTAGGGAATTACCATTTCATTGAGGGCGATGTAAATAGTATCGATTTAAAGTCAGTATTTTCTGATGCAAATGTAGTGATACATCTTGCAGCAATTACAGATGCGGCTGGAAGTTTTGATCGCCCAGAAGAGTTGGAAAATAATAATTACCAATCCACTGTAAAAGTTGCTAATGCTTGTATAGAAACTGGATCGTCATTAATTGCATTATCATCAACTAGTGTTTATGGCACACAGAATGATGTGGTAGATGAAGATTGTTCGGAAGAAGAGTTACAGCCACAAAGTCCATACGCAACTACAAAACTTAAAGAAGAAGAGTTAATTACTAAGCTGTGTCAAGAGAAAGGATTGCAAGCAATCCATTGTCGTTTTGGAACAATATTTGGCGCTTCAGCAGGTATGAGATTTCATACTGCGGTTAACAAGTTTTGTTGGCAGGCGGCGATGGGGCAGCCTATTACTGTTTGGTCAACAGCATATGATCAAAAGAGACCATATTTAGATTTATTTGATGCATCAAGATCGTTAGAGTTTATTATAAGAAACAACTTGTTTGATGGAGGAATTTACAATGTGCTTACTGAAAATGCAACTGTACATCAAGTAGTAGACATAATTAGAGAATCTGTCCCAGATTTGAGAGTTGATTTTGTAGATAATAAAATCATGAACCAACTATCATATGAAGTGCTATCTGATAAGTTTAAAGGCAAAGGGTTTAATTTTGCTGGAAGTCTAAGGCGTGGCATTGGAGAGACAATATCACTATTACGCAACTAGTATCAGTTTAATATGCAGGATAAAAAACATTGTTTGGTAAAAATCTAGTTAATATTATAGTATTGAAAATGTGGCTGACACCCAGCTTTACATAAATCAAAGTCAGAAAATGCACATAAAGCGTTCTAAGTTAAATATTTATATCATTAGAATTGATCCTAATCTTGCTTGTTAATCATGGCGTTCTTCAAAACAACTTATTTATCTTGATTTGGAATGTTAAAGAATTATAATCTAACCAACAAATCTTGATAAATATTTTATTTCAATGAAACTTAGCGTAATAATTCCTCATTATAATCACGGTCATTTTATTAATGAGCAAATTGAGGCTATAGTAAACCAAACTTATAAATGTCATGAAATTATTATTATTGACGACAAATCAACTGATAATAGTGTCGAAATAATCAATAAGATAATTGATAAATACCCTTTTATTAAGCTTATTCAAAATGAGAAAAATATAGGCCCACTCAATATTATGAATCTTGGACTTGATATTGCCTCTGGCGATTATGTTCAATTTCCATCTGCAGATGACAGGATGTGTTCAAACTTATTTGAGGAAGCTGCTAAACAATTTAAACTTAATCCGAATGCTGGGATGTTTTGTGCGTTAGCGTACCAGATGGAGAAGAATGGGAAATTCCAAAATTTGATTAGAAGCCCTCTTGTTAGCTCAAAAGCAATCTATTTAACTCCTGAACAAGTTAAAAAGTGCTTTGTGAAATATGGTTTTTGGATAGTTGGACAAACAATGATTTTTAATAAAAGCTCATTTAAGAAATTAGATATTAAATTTGACCCTAGCCTTGAGCACTATTCTGATGCTTTTATTCCTTTAGTAATTTCCTTGAAGTTTGGAGCATGCTTTACTCCCAAGACATTGGCAAGTTGGAGATACTACTCTGGTTATGCAGAACAACATTTTTCAAATAAAAACTTTGATAATGAATTATTCTTAAAATTTGATAAATTATGTTCTTCCATAAAGTTCAATGATTTAGTTCCAAAAAGTCTTTTAAAGGATATGATTACATCTAAGAAATATTTTTACTTAAATAGAAGATTTTTTCATGATAAAAAAAATATGTTTCTTGAATTTAAGCTTATTAAAATTATTTTTAAGTCCCTTACATACCTATATGTATATAAGTGGCAAGCACTCAAATTATTAAGAATTATGTGGGGCAAAAGAAGATATGAAGAGCAGTTTATTATAAAAGATGATCTTCTTTTAAGAAAATAGTTAATAGTTAATAGAAAAATAGGAGAAGTAATAATGAGTCAAAATCTTTTTAGAAATCCAGATGGTTCAGTTAGAAACGTATTAGAAAATGTCGAGGGCATAACTTTTAATGAAAATCCTCTTGATGTTTTTATTATTTTAGCCAGATATAAATTTGGCACTAGATTTATAAAAAAAACTCATAAAGTAATTGATGTTGGATGCGGACATGGTTTGGGCTCTGTATTTCTATCAAAATATGCTAATTCAATTGTAGGTGCTGATCTGGATAAAGATTTAGTTAAAACAAATAACTCTAATTACAAAAAAATAAAAAATCTACAATTTAAGGAGTTTGATCTACTTAAACCATCCAAATCTTTTGTTAATGAATTTGATGTGGTCGTATCACTGGATGTCATTGAGCATTTTACTAAAAGAAAAATAGATAAAGTTGTTGACAGTTATTATAATCTTCTTAGTTCTGACGGTTTTGCTATTATAGGAACGCCTAATATCGCCTCTAGACCTTATGCGTCTCAAAGACGTCTAGATACTCATCCATTTGAATTTACGCGTGATGAATTTGAAGAAACTTTGTTAAAGAAATTTAAAAATGTTTTTATTTTTAGTATGACTGATGAAGTTGTTTCTACCTCATTTCCAAATATGGCATGGTACTTTATAGCAATTTGTACTAAATAGTGTGTGAAAAAATCTATTGCTAAAGCAACTAAAAATTGATGCAAATATCTTTAAAAATATTTAATACGACACTTGGTTAAGGTAACTATTTATGAATATTAAGAAAAAAATAATACTGTACATAAAAGCATACATTGTGAAGTTTATAAATTTATTTATGAAAATAGATAAAATTTCAATTGGATCAGGCAGAAGAAATTGGATTGGTTGGGATTTATTAGATAGAGATGAATACCCGACAATAACCTATACTAATTTTACCAATAATACAAAATTAAAGAAAAAAAAATATAGAGTTATTTTTTGTTCTCATTTTATTGAGCATATTGAGAGTGATGTTTTTTTAAACCTTCTTGACGAAATTAAAAAATCTTCAGATGGAAATACAAAAATACTTTTTAAATATCCTAATTTTGAGATGTTTTATGATGCTTTTCATTCAAATAATATTGAAGATGATTTTTTAGAAACTACTAATGATCAGTATTCTCATGTCGTGAGAACTTGGAGTAATCATAATGTTATAGATAATAGAATTAATAGAATTTCAATGATGTTTTGTGATTATTCAAACTTTTTATTTGGCCATCCATATCTTAATAAAAGTAATAATTTAACCGATGATCAATCCTATCATGGGCCAGCAAAAATATCGGAAAAAAAATTAAGAGAGATTTTTAGAGAGAAAGACTTTAAGAAAATTTCTAAGCAATTACAAGTTTTTTGCTTGAAAGATAAGGATTTTCATGTCTTTAATCACATGAATCCCTGGCATATTGAAGATTTGAAAAAAATATTTTTGGATAAAAATTTTAAAATCATTTCTCAAGATCCAAAAGAAATAGTTAATGAATTTAAAGGAGATATACCTGAAAATGAGATATTATTTATTGAAGAATGGAGCCATTTAATTTACTTAAAAATTTGAAATGAACAAATATGGTGAATTCAAAAATCAACATTAATAACTTAATATTATTCTGCAATTATTTTTATCGTTTGTTACAAAAAAATCAAGTAGAGATATAAAGTCAATTCTTAAGAGTGATGAAATTTCTGATAACTTGCGAGAACAAATAAAGTTTGCAAACAAAATTTAGTTGAAGTCATTAATCTACCTTTTTTGATGTACCTACAAATGCATTCAACAGTGACTTAATAAGTGCGAGTAGTGATTTCGTTTATCGTTTATCATTGGTTTAAATATCTTAACTAAATAAAGAAGATTAATGCAGTATTAAATAAATAAATGCCCTTAATCAGGCATAGTATTTAGACTTCTAATTATGATGGATTATGGATTATGGAGAATAAGAAAAAATTAACAACCGTATTAGTCTCTGGCAATTTTAATGTATTGCATCCTGGGCATATTAGGTTGTTGAGATTCGCAAAAGAAAGCGGCGATTATTTAATTGTTGCAGTTGAGAGTGACCGTATTGCAGAAGGCGCAGCGCATGTGCCAGAAGATTTAAGAATTGAAGGGATTAAAAGTAACAGTTGGGTAAATGAAACAATTTTGCTCGACGAGCCTCTGGGCGATCTTATTAAAAGATTACAACCTGATGTTGTCATAAAGGGTAAAGAGCATCAAGATAAATTTAATCTTGAACAGGCCGTATTAGACTCCTATGGAGGAAAGCTCAGATTTAGTTCTGGTGAGATTAAATTTTCATCTCTTGATCTATTGCGTAAAGAGTTCACTCAAGCTATCAAGGATGACATTATTTTGCCTTTTAACTACATGAGAAGGCATGAGATTAGTAGTGAAAGAATAGAAAGTATTATTAATGATTTTTCATCACTTAGAGTGTGTGTGGTTGGTGATCTAATTGTGGATGAATATATCACCTGTGAGGCGTTGGGGATGTCACAAGAGGATCCAACTATTGTTGTTACTCCCGTGGATACTACACGATTTATAGGTGGCGCTGGGATTGTTGCTGCGCATGCTGTAGGACTGGGTGCTAAGGTTGAGTTTATCACTGTTGTTGGTAATGATAGTTCTAATACCTTTGCTGAAAATAAATTAAGTGAATTTGGTGTTACTACATCGCTTATTGTAGATGATAGTCGACCAACGACAGTTAAACAGCGCTTTCGGAGCAAGGGAAAAACTTTATTGCGTGTTAGTCATCTTCATCAATCCACAATTAGTCCGAGCTTGCAAAGTATTTTTTTAAAGAATGTAAAATCAATAATTGATAAAGTTGATTTATTAGTCTTTTCAGACTTCAATTATGGATGTCTTCCGCAAGATTTAGTTGATCAAATAGTAACTTTAGCAAAAGAAAAAAATGTTATGCTAGCCGCAGATAGCCAGTCATCATCTCAGATTGGTGATATTTCCCGTTTTAAAAATATAGATCTAATTACACCTACCGAGAGAGAAGCAAGAGTTAGCACACGTAACAATGAGGATGGTTTAGTAGTTTTGGCAGAACAGTTGCGCCGGCAATCATCTGCAGAAAACATCCTACTTAAAATTGGCGAAGAAGGAGTGTTAATTCACGCAAATGATAGTAATGGAGATAACCCATGGTTAACTGATCGTATTGGAGCACTAAACTCTAACCCAAGAGATGTTGCAGGTGCAGGAGATAGTCTGTTAATTAGCAGTGCGTTAACTATGGCGAGATGTGGAACAATTTGGGAGGCTGCACTTATCGGCTCTCTTGCTGCTGCAATCCAAGTAGGCAGATTGGGAAATACTCCATTACAAAGTAAAGAGCTACTGAAAGAGCTAACTTAAATGCGTGCAATTTTGTTAGCTGCCGGGCTTGGCACTCGATTACGACCGATTACTGATAAAATCCCTAAATGTCTTGTGCCAATAAATGGTAAACCACTTATCGATTATTGGTTAGAGCAATTGACAAAGGCTGGTATAGAGAAATTTTTGATTAATACCCACCATCTTCATGAACAGGTTGAGTCATACATAGGGCAATCCAAATTTTCGGGTATGGTAGATTTAGTTTATGAGAAAGAGTTGCTTTTAACAGGTGGAACAGTTATTGCGAACAAAGATTTTATTAGTGATGAGCCATTTATGTTGGTCCATGCTGATAATCTTTCTATTTGTGATTATAAAGATTTTATCAGCGCACATAAAAATAGACCTGCTAATACAGAAATAACTATGATGACTTTTACAACTGATGATCCTAAAAGCTGTGGTGTTGTTAAAATAGATAATTCTGGCATTATTCAAGAATTCTATGAGAAGGTTCAAAATCCTCCGTCTACAACTGCAAATGGCGCTGTTTATATTGTTGAGGCCAGTGTTATTAGTTATATGCAAAGTTTAAAGAAAGTAAAAGTGGACTTTAGTGTGGATGTTTTGCCATATTACATGGGAAGAATTTTCACATATTATAATGGCCTCTACCATCGTGATATTGGTAATATTAGATCGTATGAATTAGCCCAAAAAGAAACTAATTTTTTGTATAGAAAAACCTCATGACATCAAGAGACCACTCTTCAATCTATCTAACCAAAAAGCTTTTCTTATTAATTGAGGGCAAAAGACGTTACCAATTCCTAATATTGCTAATACTGATGATATTAACATCAATGTTTGAGGTTATTAGTATTGGTGCGGTTATACCATTTTTAGGAGTGTTAATTGAACCATCTAATATTTTTGAACTGCCTGCCGCACAACCATTCATTCAGTTTCTTGGAGTAGATCAGCCAACCCAAATCATACTCCCGATTTCAGCTCTATTTGCCATCGCAGTATTGTTGTCAGGCGCAATGAGATTGTTATTATTATGGGCATCAGTTAGGTTTGGATTTACTTTAGGTGTAGATTTTAGTGTTGGTATTTTTACCCGAGTTATTAACCAACCTTATATTGCACACACAAAACAAAATAGCAGTGACATTATAAGTGCTATTTCAATAAAAATTGAGCAGGTTATTAATGGCGTAGTGCTATCTGTGCTAAATATGATCAGCTCTTTTATAATTTTTATAGCAATTATTACTATTTTATTAGTAATTAATCCCGGTGGATCATTAATGGCAATTTTATTTTTTTCATCGTTATATGTATTTTATTACTTATATGTGAAGCAAAAACTAAAAGTAAACAGTTTGAATGTTTCTCGTGAATCAAATAGTTTGATCAAAATATCGCAAGAAGCACTAGGTGGAATACGTGACATTATTATCAATGGTAACCAGGAATTACATCGCAACATCTTTCAAAAAGCCGATCTTATTTTTCGAAAATCACTAGGTAGCAATCTCTTTATTAGTAGTAGTCCTCGTTATATTATGGAAACATTTGGTGTTCTTCTTATTGTCTTATTGGCATACATATTGTCAACTCAGGGTGAAAAGGGTTTTGCTGATGGAATTCCTGTTCTTGGTGCTATGGCATTAGGGGCTCAGAGATTATTGCCAGTAATGCAAATATTTTATAATTCATGGGGAAACCTTAAGGGCACACATTTTGTTTTAGAACAAGTATTGATTTTTTTAAATCTTAATGACAGTAAAACGATGAATGTGATTAATAATGACTGTGCTTTTGAAAAAAATATAAGATTGAAAGACGTGTCATTTGGGTACGATGAAAACTCCTTACCAGCAATAAATAAAATAAATATAGATATTAAAAAAGGCGATTGTATAGGAATTATTGGCAAGACAGGAAGTGGAAAGAGTACACTTATTGATATTATGATGGGGTTACTGGATCCAACACACGGCACATTAGAAGTTGATGAAAATGTTATAACAAGTAGCAACCGAAGAGCATGGCAATCTCGGATTGCACATGTGCCACAGAATATATACTTATCTGATAGTACACTAGAAGAAAATATTGCTTTCGGAATTCCTGTAGAAGAAATTGACAGTAGCCTTGTTAGGCGTGCAGCTATAAGTGCCAATATCGACTCCGTTGTAAACGAATGGCCGCTTAAATACAAGACTATACTAGGGGAGCGCGGTATCAGATTATCCGGGGGGCAGAGACAACGAATAGGAATTGCTCGCGCGCTTTATAAACAGGCCGATGTTTTATTCTTAGATGAGGCAACCAGTTCGGTAGATACCACAACTGAGTCAAGTATTATGAAAGCTATTGAAGAGTTAGGCAATGACGTAACCCTCATAATTATTGCCCATAGAATTACAACATTGAAAAACTGTTCTAGGATATTAGAATTAACTAAGGAAGGTAAAATTCATGAAAAAGCATATTCTGATATTGCAGAATCTTCTCTTGAGTAGTGTTAGACGCCATACAAACCATTAATACTGTATGTTATCTTTAAGAATAGAAAACTACAGAATCAACAAATATATTCTCAAGCTTCCCAGTATTAATCAAAGACTTTTATATGCATAGCTGTTAATTATTTAAAGTTGCCCAGTAAAGTTAAACTTAGTGTAATTTTTGCACTAAATGTCGAACCTAAAAAACTACGTTTCCTAAATCTTCTTCGTCAGTCAATGTCTTTATTCTCACGTACTGAGATAAAATATGCATCAAGCTATGATGGGTGTCCTCCACAACTCCATAATTTTCGTTGGGTATGTATATGCTGTAATCGCTCTCATCTCTTGCCTTGCCTCCCGAAAAACCAACAAAGCTTACTGTAATCATCCCTAAAGTTTTTGCAGCCTTAATAGCCTTTACAATGTTAGGACTATTGCCACTGCTAGAAACACAAATAAGGATGTCTCCCTTTTCTCCATATCTTTCTACCGAAAAAGAAAAAACACTCTCATAGTCTATATCGTTAGCAACTGCTGTAAGTGTTGGTATATTACTTGAAAGAGAATGAATTACTGGAGAAATATCAGTACCGGTAGAGGATCCTTTCAGAAAATCACAAACAAAATGTTCTGAAATAGCGGCAGAACCTCCATTGCCGCAAGTATATATCTTCTTCTTATCTTTAATTGAGTTAATCAACAAAGAGGCAACTTTATCCAGTTCTTCCAAGTCAATTGATTCGTAAGCCTTTTGCATTTCATAGGCGTAATCTTTCACAAATTCGTTCAATTTAAGGTGAGTTTTGTTTGGGAATTTCGACATCTTAAGTTCCTACATTATTAGATTGGTAAACTCTACACGAGTTAAAGAATTAAGTACAATTGTGGTTATTAAAAATAACTTAACCCATTGTTTTTAAAGTATTTATGATTTGTGCGATTACTCCCACTCAATAGTTACATTATTAAAGAAATCAATAAAATCAATGGTTTTAAGGGTATTGAAATAGACTTTTGCTTCTCTAATCATTCTATATTGTCCAAGCCTTATATGCCATTCACTCATAGCTAAACTCTGAGGATTCTTTGGCATAATTATTTTTATTTCACATCAAACGCTAGAACGATACGCTCTTCTTCTGATTCAAACGGAATCGTGTAGTGCGTGAGGGACGCCGGAAACAAAACCATACTACCAGTAACTACATTTATTGTTTTTTTCTTATTTATACATGTATCAATAGCATCATTTTCTTCACCTAAGGAGACAACCAGATTGCCGCTGTCAACCTTTAATTTCCGAGGCACATTTATATATATACTTCCACTCAGCCAGCCTTCAGTATGGATATGAGGCTTTAAATTACCACCACTTTTCATACTGATGAGCCAGCCATAGAGACTATACTCAGTTGGCATTTTTTTTATTAATCCCTCCTCGCTCTTCTTGAATTTTGCTCGATACTTCTCTACTTCAACTCGAATGATATTTTGAATTTCATTTGTGCCATCACTTTTTATGTCAAATATATTTCCTGAAGTTTGATTACCGTTCACTAGAAGGGATTGTCTTCTATTCGAAATCTGGTTTTCATTAAGTATAGACCTTACTTTTTTTACAAATATTTTTTCGAAGTCATATCGAGTATTCAAGTCATTATGTAAAACATAATTTAATGGTTTCGCGAAAATAAGTTTGGTTTTTCCAACCCATATTTCAAGGCAGAGGCAAGTTTTGTTTTTACATTATCTAATATCAAAGAAGAGAAGATACATATTTTCCAATTGCAAGTGCGCTTGTAACACCAGGGCTTTCAATTCCCTGAAGATTAATTAACCCTTTTATACCATGCTCCTCTGGCCCAAGTATTGAAAAATCTTGCATGCCTTCATTGTTATTTTGAATTTTTGGCCTGATCCCAACATAATCGGGATGAAGTTTTTTAGGGTCCATATCTGGCCAATATCTATGAATCGAATTTATAAATTTTTCTTTTAAACTTTCATCAAAAGAAAAATCTATTGAATCAATCCAAGTTAGATCTGGGCCAAAACGTAATTGCCCAGAAAGATCAAATCCGACATGAATTCCAAGACTAAACTCATCCGCCAAGGGGTATACTAAAGAACTGAATGGATTGGGTGCAGAATATTTAAAATAATGCCCCTTTGCAAAATTTATTGGAAAAACATACCGCTGATCCAACTGATCAATTTTATAAGAAATTAAATCAGACGAAAGTCCACTCGCGTTAACAAGTTTTTTTGATTGTATGGAAAAATTTGTTCCATCATTACAGCTGATTTGAAAAAAATTTTTTGATTTTTTGGCAGAAATAAACTCTGTATTGAAAGAAACTATCCCATTTTCATGTTGAATATCTCCCTCAAGGGCGGTGATAAACTCTGGCACGTCAATTATCCCTGTCTCAGGAGAAAATAATGCGCTTGAACAAATAATTTGAGGAATTGCTTCTTCTGTTTCTTCTTTTGAGCAATATTTAAGGTTTACATTATTTCGAATACCCTGCTGAAAGAGCTTCTCCAATGCATTTAACTCTCCCGCCTGTGATGCAACAATATATTTTCCTACCTTGGAATGACTGATATTTTTTTCATCTGCATATTCATATAGCATCTTATTACCTTCTAAGCAGAATCTACTTTTAAAAGAATTTTCTGGATAATAAATGCCGGCATGGATCACTCCTGAATTTCTAGAAGAAGTCCCTTCTCCGGCCCGTGATTCTTTTTCGATAATTAGTACAGAGTTGCCAAGTTGGCTAAAATACTTACCAATAGACAAACCAACTACGCCAGCTCCAATAATCGTTAAATCAAAAATAATAGTACTCCCTAAATTGAATGGGTTCTTTAGCAATCAAGTATATATATAAAATGGAATGCATGAGTAGGTTGCTGCAAGACTCAATTGAGCCAAGAGCTTTCTCAGCAACAGAACTTCTATAATTCAAATTTTCCACAAAAGAATATTTATGTAAGTTATTGATTGTTTTCATTTTATTCCCACTTTTCTTTTTTATATTTTTCCAACAATTCTTTTGAGCTCTCTTAAATAACTCTTAAAAGCTTTTCTTCCTAAAGACGTCAATGATAGCCAAGTGCTGCATTGCGTAAACGCCAAGAAATATTCTTTGACAACTTATAATGGCTTAGAGGTAACCATTATTCTTAAGTAAGACGCTCAAGTCACCGCCTTCATAAAGCAAACTTCTGATGCCGCCCCGTTTGGCAGCTTCGAGATCGGTTGGTTTGTCTCCCACTAATACACTCTTACTGATTTCAACCGGCCAGCTGGACAGGATATCTTTAATCATCCCTGGTTTTGGTTTACGACAATTACATTCAATTTTATATTCAGCATGTATTGCATCCCAATGGTGTGGGCAGAAACGAATAGCATCAATATGAGCGTCATGATGTTTTAACTCATCCTGCATGTAAGTATGGATTATATGGACATCTTGCTCGGTATAATAACCACGACCCACGCCAGATTGATTGGTCACGACAAAGACGAAGTAGTCTAATTCATTGCAACACCTAATGGCTTCAATCGCACCCTCAATCCAATGAAAATCGACAATCTTATGAACGTAATCATGATCTTGATTTAACACGCCATCACGATCAAAAAAAATGGCTGGACGAGTCTTTGGATTGGTTTGGTTTACTTGCGGCATGCCTAGGTCAAATGATTTTCTGCTATTGATTTTATTGACTATTTTACTCCCACTCCACCAATCATACTATAATGGTGAGAACTAAATTGTAGCTCTAAAATTTCTTTGTAATCTTTGTAATAATGCTTAACTCAATAATTAAAAAAATATATCTAAAGATTTTGCATAAATTAAAAAGTCTCTTGCAATACTTCAACAGAAAAAGTAACTCAAGCATAGTAATTCCTCCTGAGATAATTGATGACTCTTTTAGGAAATCGAACTACGGTTCAGCAATAACTAATGCTTTTCCTTGGAATCCCATTAAAAATGGAATATGAAATCTTAGCAATGTAAACGACTGCATATCATTTTTGTTAAATTCAATCATCTTGCCCCATCTAAGATAGGGTTTCATAAAAAAACGATTTAATGAAGGTATTTCAGATTCCGATAGAATCACCACATCATTTGTAGAAAATTGAGACCTGTTAATAATTGTATTTTTAGCAACTTTGGCGCCAATCATTTGATTGTCATTCGAACATATAAAGATTTTCATTAGCGATGCAGGTATAAATTAAAATAAGAAATTATAGCTGATATTAAATTTCAAATAACTTTCTTTCAAAAAACTGTTGCGACAAATTTATGATAAAATTATTTTTAAGTCTCTATATCCCCCTTTTTCGTAATAAGTGTTTCAGTTTTACTAAAAAAATTTTAAAGATAAAAGAAAAAGAATATAATCAAATAATAAAGCTTTTAAAATAAATATGAATAATTTACCCAATGATCAATTTAATAACTATGATGATGAAATAGATCTTAGTGAATTATTTCATGTGCTTTGGGATAAGATATTTTACATAGGAGCAATAACATCTATATTTTCGCTGATCTCAATTATATTTGCGCTCATGCTGCCTAATATATACCAGCCAAAGGCTACGCTGATGGCAACGGAAGAAAATAGTGGGATGAGTGGGATGCTTGGAGAGTATAGTGGGATGGCAAGATTAGCTGGGGTTTCTTTGCAATCTAAATCAGGTTCAAAAGCTCAAGAAGCTATAGCCAGAATCAAGTCTTTTGAATTTTTCTCCAATTATTTCTTGCCTCAAATCAAGCTTGAGAATTTGATGGCTGTTAAAAAATGGACTCAAGCAGACAATACTTTCACTTATTATGCAAGCGATTTTAACTCAGAGTCGCGCCAATGGGTTCGAAAAGCTAAACCCCCAAGATCAAACATTCCCTCCTCGCAAGAAGCCTATGAAGAATTCATGGAAATCATGAGCGTCAGTGAGGATAAAAAAACACTTTTAGTAACATTGTCTGTTAAGCATAAATCACCTTTTATAGCTCAACAATGGGTTGAGATTATTATAGATCAAATAGATCACGTTATGAGAGATCAAGATAGGCAGACAGCCACAAAATCAATTGAATATCTAAATAGCCTTGCTCCTAACGTCAATTATGAAGAAATAAAAAAAGCTCTTTTTGCACTGCAACAGGCGCAAATGAAACGATTAATGATGGTTGAGGCAAATGACGATTACATTTTTAAAGTTCTAGACCCACCAATAGCGCCAGAATTGAAATCTCAGCCTAAGAGGGCATTAATTGTTATCTTGGGTACTATATTAGGTATGGTGCTAAGCGCTGTGGGTGTTCTAGTTTTTAATTACACAAGAAAATCTTCCACTCATTAGAGTAAATCTTTCTTTCTCCCAATCATGCGCAAATAGTTGATGCCCATTTTTCAGTGGTAATATTGAGTAAATTATAATTTTTAGAGTAATAGAGTGAAAACTAAAGATACAAGAATAGCCGTAATTGGCCTCGGTTACGTTGGTCTGCCACTGGCAGTCGAATTCGGGAAGAGATACCTCACTATCGGTTTCGACGTTAATCGCTCACGTATAACTGCTCTTATTTCAGGTAGTGATTCAACGCTAGAAGTTGATAAAGCTGCGCTTGAGAGTGCCACACATCTTAGTTATACAACTGATGTCGATAAACTCAAGACCTGCAATATCTACATTGTTACTGTTCCTACGCCCATTGATATTAATAAACGCCCCGATCTCTCTCCTTTGGAAAAAGCGAGTGAAACCGTTGGAAAAGTGCTGTCGAAAGACGATATTGTTATCTATGAATCAACCGTTTACCCGGGGGCGACCGAAGAGGTCTGTGTGCCCATACTAGAAAAGTATTCAGGTCTCACCTTCAATAAAAACTTTTATTGTGGCTACAGTCCAGAGCGCATTAACCCTGGTGACAAAGAGCATCGGATCACCACTATCAAAAAAGTGACTTCGGGATCTACACTAGAAATAGCCGACAAAGTCGATGCCCTCTATCGTTCGATTATTACCGCAGGCACCCATAAGGCAAGCTCCATCAAAGTGGCTGAAGCGGCTAAGGTTATCGAAAATACTCAGAGAGATATCAATATTGCCCTCATAAATGAGCTAGCCTTAATTTTTAGAAGACTGGGTATCGATACCGAAGAAGTTTTAAAGGCCGCAGGGAGTAAATGGAATTTTCTGCCTTTTCAACCAGGCTTGGTTGGTGGACACTGTATCGGAGTAGATCCTTACTATCTTACGCATAAAGCGATGGAGGTAGGCTACTATCCGGAAATTATCCTGGCAGGACGAAGACTAAACGACAGTATGGGTAAATATGTCGCCAATGAAATTATCAACCTGATGACCAAAAAGCGCATTCAGGTAGTTGATTCAAATATCTTAGTTATGGGCCTCACATTCAAAGAAGACTGTCCCGATATCAGGAATACCCGTGTGATGGATGTCGTTGAAGAGTTGAGTGGCTTCCACTGTAATATAGACGTCTACGATCCTTGGATCGATAAAGAAGAATCAATAAGGGAGTTCGGAATTACCCCCGTCGAGCAACCCGAATCGGGAAAGTACGATGCAGTTATTATCGCCGTGGCGCACCACCAGTTTAAATCGATGGGTACCACAGCCATACGCGCGCTAGGCAAAAAGAACCATGTACTTTACGACATAAAATATATCTTGCCCGTAGAAAAGGTAGATGGCAGACTGTAAAAACTCTGAAGTCACATGTCTTAAACTTAAGGGTTCTAATTTTTGACTAAAAACTAAAAACTAAAAACTAAAAACTAAAAACTAAAAACTAAAAACTAAAAACTAAAAACTGACAAATCTGAAAGATATGACTACATATGAGAAAGTAAAAAGGGAACTACAAAATAATCCCAAAACCTGGTTAATAACTGGTGTCGCAGGATTTATTGGCTCCAATCTGTTAGAAACATTATTGAAGCTAAATCAGAATGTTGTCGGCCTCGATAATTTTGAAACAGGCTTTCAGAGCAACATTGATCAAGCTATAGCGTGCGCATCTAATGCTTTACGGGCTGATAACCGCTTGCTAGATACTGCGAGTTTTACTTTTATAGAGGGCGATATCCGTAAATTAGAAGACTGCCAAAAGGCGATGATCTTTTATCCTTCTATTTCTGAGAAAGAGGGTATACCAGTAGACTATGTCCTTCATGAGGCGGCGCTCGGTTCAGTGCCACGCTCAGTAGAAGACCCGATCAAAACTAATATGTCAAATATTGATGGCTTTCTTAATATGCTAGTTGCTGCCAGAGATGCTAAAGTAAAGCGCTTCATCTACGCCGCATCTAGCTCTACCTATGGGGACCACCCTGACCTTCCGAAAGTAGAAGAAAAAATTGGCAATCCACTGAGCCCCTACTCATTGACAAAATTAGTTAACGAGCTTTATGCACAGGTATTCGCAAGAACCTATGGCTTTAAAACTATAGGCCTTCGCTATTTTAATATTTTTGGCAGAAGGCAAAATCCAAACGGCGCTTATGCTGCCGTCATTCCAAAATGGATTGATGCAATTCTGCAAGGTAAAACTGTCTATATTAATGGCGACGGCACAACAAGCCGAGATTTTTGTTATGTCGATAACGCAGTGCAAATGAACTTGCTTGCTGCCACGGTGGAAAACGAAGAGGCCACTAATCAAGTCTATAATTGTGCTGTAGGTGATCGCACATCGCTAAGTGAATTATATGCGTTGCTCTTAGATGGTTTGACTGATGACGACAGGCCACTGACTGCCGACTTGATTTATCGCGACTTCAGGGCGGGGGATGTAATGCATTCATTAGCTGATATCAGCAAGGCGAGGAATCTTCTGGGTTATCAGGCAACTCACCGGATTGCTGAAGGTTTGAATGAGGCGATGGCTTGGTATCTTGATAATCTAATTAATGAGGAGAGTGTATGAAAGCAGTTATTTTAGCGGGAGGACTAGGCACGCGTATTTCTGAAGAGTCCCATATGAAACCTAAGCCTATGATTGAGATTGGTGGCAAACCGATTTTGTGGCACATTATGAAAACTTATAGTGCTCATGGAATTAATGAGTTTGTGATTTGTCTTGGCTACAGGGGGTATATGATCAAAGAGTATTTTGCCAACTACTTTCTTCACACGTCGGACGTTACATTTGACATGAGCGATAACTCAATTAATATACATCAGAATATCGCTGAACCCTGGAAGGTAACGTTGGTGGATACCGGAGAGGGTTCAATGACGGGCGGGCGCCTCAAGCGCGTTGCTAAGTATTTGGGCGATGAAGATTTCTGTTTTACTTATGGTGACGGTCTCAGTGATGTGAATATCTCAGAACTAGTCAGTTTTCATAAAGAACAGGGCAGTCTGGCAACTGTGACTGCGGTTCAGCCGCCGGGTCGTTTTGGGTTACTTGACGTGCAGGGAGAGAAAATAGTTGAATTTAATGAGAAGCCACTTGGTGATGGCAGCTGGATCAACGGGGGCTATTTTGTGCTCTCACCTAAGGTGATCGAACGCATCGAAGGGGATGCAACATCCTGGGAGTCGGAGCCACTGAAGGGCTTAGCGGCAGATGGAGAGCTGACAGTATTTAAGCATCAAGGGTTTTGGCAGCCGATGGATACGCTACGTGATAAAAATCAACTTGAGGAATTGTGGGATGCAGATAAAGCTCCGTGGAGGGCTTGGTGATTAATCCATCGTTTTGGAAGGGCAAGCGGGTTTTTGTTACAGGCCATACAGGCTTTAAAGGTGGTTGGATCTGCTTGTGGCTAAAACATCTTGGAGCTGAGGTCATTGGTTATTCTCTCGAGCCAGCAACTGTGCCATCTCTATTTGAGGTTGCCGATGTTGGTGAAGGTATGCAATCCATTATCGGGGACATCCGAGATCACGCGAAGTTATCAAAGACGATTTTGGAATCCAAGCCCGATGTGGTAATTCATATGGCCGCACAGCCACTGGTACGATATTCCTACGCACAACCAGCGGAAACTTATGAAGTAAATGTTATGGGAACGGTATATCTGCTTGAGGCCGTTCGGGCAACGCCTAGCGTTAAAGCAGTAGTGAATGTTACCTCAGATAAATGCTATGAAAATCAAGAACGGATTCGGGGGTACAGTGAAAATGAAGCTATGGGGGGGATTGATCCCTATTCCAGCAGTAAGGGTTGTGCAGAGTTGGTTACATCGTCTTATCGTCAATCTTTCTTCGAACCAGCGGGCATCGCGCTAGCGAGTGCTAGAGCTGGAAACGTCATAGGCGGCGGTGACTGGGCTGCAGATCGTTTGATTCCAGATTTTTTGCGTGCCATGGATGCTGGCGAAACATTGAACTTACGTTCACCTCAGGCTGTGCGACCTTGGCAGCATGTATTAGAGCCATTGTCTGGCTATTTAATGTTGGCGGAGCAACTGTATAGTAACGGTTCTAGTTTCGCTGAAGGTTGGAATTTTGGACCATCAGATGATGATTCGCGAACGGTAAGCTGGATAATTGAACGGATGGCTGAAATGCGTAAAGATATAAATTGGCAATGCGATGAGGCGCCGCAGCTTCATGAGGCCAATTTACTTAAACTAGATAGTAGTAAGGCACGTCGTCAATTGAATTGGCAGCCGCTCTGGCGACTGCAAACGGCATTACAAAAAACATTAGAATGGCATGAAGCGTGGAGGAATGCCGAAGACATGCAGGCAGTCTCTTTGGCGCAAATCAATGACTACCAATCTACATTGAGGGGTGATTAATTATGTCACGCTTTGACTTTATTCAAACGTCATTGTCTGACCTGGTGTTAGTACAACGCAAGAAGGCAGAGGATTATCGTGGGTTTTTATCGCGCTTCTACTGTATGGAAGAGTTCTCTGAAGCAGGGATAAAAAAACCAATAGTTCAAATCAACCAAACACTCACGTGCAAAAAAGGCGCAGTTCGTGGCTTGCATTTTCAACATCCTCCGCATGCCGAGATAAAGCTTGTGAGCTGCTTAAAAGGTGAGATTTTAGATGTGGCAGTAGATATTAGACGCACCTCACCAACCTTTCTACAATGGCATGGCGAAATTCTTTCTGCCACGAACCATAAAAGTTTGCTCATTCCGGAAGGATATGCCCATGGATTTCAGGCGCTAACTGAAGACTGTGAACTGATTTATTTGCACACCTCGGCCTACCATTCTGATGCGGAAGGTGCGCTCAATGTTACCGATCCTGCGTTGTCTATAGACTGGCCCTTGCCAGTAACAGATATGTCTCAGCGAGATCAGAATCATCCTTTTGTAACCAATATTAATTTTAAAGGAATTACCTTATGAAGTGCCGCCATTGCCAATCCGAGTTGACAGTCTCATTAATTGATCTAGTCACATCCCCACCGTCGAACGCCTATCTGACTCAACAAGAACTCCAGGCGACTGAGAAATATTTTCCATTACGCGTACTAGTGTGTACCGATTGCTGGTTGGTGCAGACAGAAGATTATGCGGGGGCTGATGAGCTTTTTTCATCTGATTATGCTTACTTTAGCGCATTCTCATCATCATGGTTAAAGCATTCTGAGCAATATGTAACCAATATGGTCGATCGTTTCGATCTGGATGGGCAATCATATATCGTAGAAGTGGCAGCGAACGATGGCTATCTCCTGCAATATGTCAAAGCACGGGGAATACCATGTCTGGGTATTGAGCCCACCACCAGTACTGCGGATGCCGCTCGTAAAATAGGTATCGAGATTATCGAAGCTTTTTTCGGCGTTGAGCTTGCGAATAAAATGGTTGAGCAAGGGAAACAAGCTGATTTAACAGCTGCTAACAATGTTCTGGCACATGTCCCCGATATTAATGACTTTGTCGGCGGCTTTGCTGCTTTGCTGAAACCAGCAGGTGTTTCAACCTTTGAGTTTCCTCACTTATTGCGACTGGTGTCTGAAAATCAGTTTGATACCATATACCACGAACACTATTCTTATTTGTCGTTGACTGCTGTGAAGAAAATTTTTGAGAGCAATGGTTTAAGTGTATTCGATGTAGAAATATTACCTACGCATGGCGGCAGTTTGCGTGTGTATGCGCAACGCACTGATACCGGGGGTCATCAAACAAGCGATAATGTAATAAAAATTCTAGACCAGGAAAAAAGCGCTGGAATGAGCAGTGTGGATTTTTATGCCGGGTTCCAGGGTAAGGCTGATAGGGTTAAAAATGATTTTCTTTCCTTTTTGATTGAGGCAAAACGCACCGGTAAAACTGTTGCGGGTTATGGGGCTGCAGCCAAAGGCAACACGTTGATGAATTATGCAGGGGTTCGTCAGGATTTAGTAAGTTATGTAGTGGACCTTAATCCAGCCAAGCAGGATAAGTTCTTACCTGGTAGTCGAATACCCATCGTTGGAGAAAATTATATTAGAAAAACCCAGCCAGACTATGTGGTGATTTTCCCCTGGAACTTGCGTTCAGAGGTTGTTGAGCAATTATCCTATATTCGTGAATGGGGAGCTAAATTTGTTGTCGCAGTGCCTGAATTAGAGGTGCTATGACTAGTATTGACCTGGAGGTGGTTTCGGGTAGTTCATCCGCTAAGCGCGTTTTAGTGACTGGTGCAACAGGATTTATTGGTCAGCATTGCTTGCATTATCTAGTGAATGAAGGATTTGAGGTTCATGCTATGTCTCGATCAAGGCATAAAACAGGAGTTGATGACGATGGTGTTCATTGGTATTTGACTGATTTATTCAATAGCGGTTCTCAAGAAACTATTGTAAATAAAGTGCGGCCAACACACCTATTGCACTTTGCATGGTATGCAGAACCTGGTCATTTCTGGACAGCAGCTGAAAATCTTCAATGCGTGAGTGAGAGCCTCGCGCTGCTTCAGGCCTTTGGCGAGCAAGGAGGTGAGCGCGTAGTGATGGCCGGAACCTGTGCTGAATATGATTGGGATCAAGGTTTGTGTTTAGAGAGCGATACTCCGCGCAAGCCGAGTACGGTTTATGGAACGTGTAAAAATGCTTTACAGGAAATATTGTCGATATACTCTAATCAATTTGGATTAAGCAGTGCATGGGGAAGGATATTTTTTCTTTATGGTCCGAAGGAACATCCGTCAAGGCTAGTATCGTCTGTTATTCAATCAATCTTGCGAGGTGAGACTGCTCGGTGTTCCAGTGGTGAGCAAGTGAGAGATTTTATGCATGTTACTGATGTGGCCTCAGCCTTTGTAGCTTTACTTAATTCAGACATACAGGGTCCAGTTAATATCGCTTCAGGCGAAGCTATCACTCTTAAGGATGTGGTAGAAAGAATTGCTATTAAGTTGGGTCGCCCGGAATTATTAAAGTTGGGCGCTCGTTCCACCAATCTCCAGGATCCTCCATTATTGCTGGCTGACATCAGCCGTTTAAAAGACGAGTTAGGTTGGCAGCCCATTTTTGATATTGATCGCGGACTAGATGAAACAATTGCCTGGTGGAAGGAGGAGCTCAAATGGTCCTAAAAATTAGGAATGAAGCGTTTTCCAGGTCAAGCAAGCTGTGCTCAAAATGGATGTGATCGAGATGGATGCAGATGATCTCTAAGGTTAAACTAGCATTGTGGCTAGGCTTTTTTTTACGCCTTTTTAATGCCTTCTATAATGGTTTTATTGGGTCAACTGTTGGCAGCTCTGATGATGCCCTTGGGTTTCATTTGAACGCTGCTGAGATTTCCCAAAATTTTGCGTTTGATGTGTTTCTAATAGGCAATGTATATCAGTATATTTTGGCTTCTTTCTATTTCATTACAACGGATTCCCTGTTTTTGGGAAGCGCTTTATCTGCTTTAGGCTGGCTTGCATCCGCATTTATTATCCTACTAATTATGAGGATCTTATCATTTGATATGTCGAACCAATGGAGAGTTATGCTTATTTATGCTTTGATACCTTCTTCATTAATGTATACCAGCGTTACCTTACGTGAGCCATTTCAACTTCTTTTTATCAATCTGGCTCTTTATGCGGCCCTAAAAATTTATGCTCATAGATCGATTGCTCATTGGCTCGTTTTGTTTCTCGCCGTTGTGGGCATGGGCTCATTGCATGGTGCACTTCTCGCGTTCGGTATTTTTATAATTGCTGGGACATTATTTCTGTTAGCATTAAGAAATAGAAAAGGCATATCATTTACTAAGATTATTTTGGTTACCCCTATCGTGATTTTGTCCTTGTTTTACGGGTTTGAGTTGTTCATAACTCTTACTTCTTATGGCGGGTGGGATGATGGTTTGAGCTCAGCTGTCCAAATCTATCAAGAGGGAACCCTGTCAAGCGCATACGATGCACGTGCAAATTATAGAACTGAGGTTATAGAAGCAAACGGGCTCGGTAGGTTTTTTCTTTCTCTACCTTACTTTTTGTTTCAGTACCTGTTTGAGCCAATGCCTTGGAAAATTTCATCTATAATTGATGTAATTGCTTTACTGGAAAATATGTTGCGATTTTGGTTAATCTGGAATGCGTTGAAATATTTAGTAGGCAGCTATCTTAACAAACCTATGTTTGTTGCACACAATGCTTTTGGAAATAGAAGATTTTATTTATTTATTTTCCTATCATACTTATTAATAGAATCACTTTGGTCTTTGGGAACGAGTAATTGGGGCACAGCTTCAAGGCACCACGTGCCAAGCCTTGGGTTACTTTTAGTCGTGGGTTTTGTATACCGAAATGTGATATCTCCGAAATACAATCGTTCACATAAATCGTGATATTGATGAGTGGGAGCGCTTTCAGGCTAGACTTGAACAGAGATTTACAAAAAAGTAGATCAAAATAATGATGCAAGATGTGGGTCTTACGAAGATCAGTTTTTCTGAAGAAAACCCATATTGGGTTGCTGTCGATTATAGGGAGAAAGTATAAATGTGTGGGATCATTGGTTTCCTTGGTGGTGATTTTACGAATGATCAATTGAGTAACGCCATACTAGAAGAGATGTCAGATCAGCTTGTAAATCGTGGGCCTGATAGTGCGGGTATTTGGCTAGATTCGTCGAGTAAAATTGCTCTTGGTCATAGACGGCTCGCTGTTGTAGATTTATCGCCAGCCGGATATCAGCCAATGACGTCTGGCTCGAATAGATACGTCATGACCTATAACGGAGAAATATATAATAGTAACGAGATTAGAAATGAATTAATTAAGAGTCGAGTAACGCTAAATTGGCGAGGACATTCTGATACCGAAACACTTCTGGCTGGTTTTGATGCTTGGGGCATTAGAGAGACTGTCTCTCGTGTTACGGGGATGTTTGCCATAGCAGTATGGGACAAGGAGTTAGAACAACTTACATTGATAAGAGACAGACTTGGAGAAAAGCCATTATATTATGGCTGGCAAGGGTCTGGGCCCAATAAAGTATTTTTATTTGGCTCCGAATTAAAGGCATTAAAAAAACATCCGCAGTTTACAAATGATATTGACCGTGGCTCACTGGCCTTGTACATGAGATATTGCTATGTTCCGGCACCACACTCAATTTATAAAGGCATTATGAAGGTTGAGCCAGGGACGATTGTAACTGTGACGCTCCAGGATAGTGAGCACACGACGGAAAAGTATTGGAATGCTTTGGATGTGGTCCGGACTGGTGCAGAATCACCTTTTGAGGGCACGGTCGCCGAGGTGACAAATGACCTAGACATTGCATTGAGGAAGACCATCTCTCAACAAATGATGGCTGATGTGCCTTTAGGAGCCTTTCTTTCGGGTGGGATTGATTCGTCAGCAGTGGTTGCCCTGATGCAGGCGCAGTCGTCACGGCCTATAAAGACCTTCACCATAGGATTTAGTGAGGCCGGTTATAATGAGGCGATATTTGCTAAATTAGTTGCTGAACACCTGGGAACGGAACATACGGAGCTATATATTTCATCTCAAGACGCGTTAAATGTCATTCCGAAATTACCAAATCTTTATTGTGAACCTTTCGCTGATTCATCTCAAATACCAACATTTTTGGTTTCTTCTCTTGCGAGACATCATGTGACGGTTAGCCTTTCAGGTGATGGAGGAGACGAATTGTTTTGTGGATACAATAGATACCTGTTTGCAGATAAATTGTGGAAGGGCTTAAGTATGACACCGGCTAGTGTTAGAGAGTTGGTTGGGAAGAGTATTAAAAATTTTCCAGCAGCGGGCTGGAATCAAGCATTCAAATTATTGAATAGAATTACACCACGTAAATTTAACGGGATAAGCTGGGGGGACAAACTACAGAAAGGCGCCGGCGTTATGGCATCTAAAGATCTAATGAGCTTATACCAGCAACTTGTGTCTAATTGGCAGGATCCGTCTGCTGTTGTAATTGGGGAAGGAGAGCATGATCGGATATTTTCCACAGATTTCCAATTGCTTTCAGATGTTGGTGATATCCAAAAAATGATGGCTATTGATACGATCTCTTACTTGCCTGATGATATTTTAGTTAAGGTGGACAGGGCTGCTATGGGCGTGTCCCTAGAAACTAGAGTCCCATTTTTAGATCATCATATTTTTGACTTTGCATCGAAAATCCCTCTAGCAATGAAATTAAAACATGGGGTTGGAAAGTCAATCTTACGAGACGTGCTTTTTAGATATGTGCCAAAGGAGTTGATTGAAAGGCCTAAAATGGGATTTGGAATACCTATGAGCGATTGGCTAAAAGGGCCTCTCAAAGAATGGGCCGAAGAATTGCTAGATGAAACTCGATTAAGATCTCAAGGATTTTTTTATCCTGAGGTAGTTAGACAAATGTGGTCAGAACATTTGATGGGCGTTCATAACTGGCAATCTCAATTGTGGGCAGTGTTAATGTTTCAGGCATGGCTTGAGGATAATGTGTGAACTGTGAAAGATAAGTCTAAAATTATTATCATAAGCGCCAACTGTGCTTGGACAATATATAATCACCGAATGCCTATCATTAGACGTCTCAATCAAGAGGGATATAAGGTATGTGTGCTAACCCAATTCGACGGATATGAATCTCTTATCGCTAAGGAAGTAGATCAGATAAAACCCTTATTTATCTCCAGCAAAGGCATTAATCCATTTGTTGATTTATTCACAATTTTTGACTTCGTTAAATATTTTATTCGCTTAAAGCCGGCGCTCGTACTTTTTTATACTATCAAGCCGGTTATTTACGGCTCCATTGCCGCAAGACTAGTCAAGGTTAAGTCGATAGTAACGATTACCGGTCTTGGAACAGCGTTTATTAAAGATACTTGGATTACTAAAGTAGCAAAAACTCTTTATAGGTTTTCTCTAGTCTCAGTTGCAGCAGCCTTTTTTCAGAATGTGGACGACAAAGATCTATTTGTTGGTAGTAGACTTGTAGATTCAAGAGTTTGTCGATTGACACCTGGGTCTGGCGTGGATTTGGATAAATTTTCTCGAGCCGATCTGCCATTAAATAAAGAGATGACCTTCATACTAATTGCACGCATGATTTGGGATAAAGGGATAGGAGAATTTGTTGACGCGGCAAGAAATATCAAATCAATATACCCCAATATTAGATTTCAGTTATTGGGTCCGTTAGGAGTAGAGAATAGAACGTCAATCTCAAACGAGCAGATGGATGAATGGCAAAAAGACGGAATAATTGAGTATTTGGGCGAAACTGACAACGTTGTGACTTATATTGAAAGAGCATGCTGCGTAGTACTCCCGTCTTACCGAGAAGGGACATCCAAGGTTTTATTAGAAGCGGCTGCGATGGGCCGACCTCTAATAGCTACAGATGTGCCAGGCTGTAGAGAGGTTATAAAAGACGGGGTGACTGGGTTTTTATGTAGATCGGGCGACTATCTTGATCTATCGGATAAAATTGAATTGATGTTCAAACTACCATATGAATCTCGTAGAATTATGGGGGCTAAAGGCCGAGAGAAGATTGAGAATGAATTTAACCAAGATTTTGTATGTGATCTTTATATTGATGCGATTGAAAATTAAGATCACAAAATATCAGAACGAACCCAACGTCCTTGGTGTGCAATAAATACTGTAAGCACAAGCATCTTCAAATTATTTAAAATAAAAAAAGAGTATTTTTCTTAGAGTATAATTGTTACTTAACTTTTTAATGTAAAGGCAAGAAATTTGTTTAACAAAATTACCATTATTGGAGCTGGCTATGTTGGTTTTTCATTAGCTGTTCTTTTGAGCCAAGAGAAGGAGGTCACTCTTTTTGATATTGATAGATTAAAACTCAAACAGATTGACAACAAAAAATCCCCACTTCGAGATCAAAATATAGATAAGTTCTTTGCTAATAAAACACTTCGCTTAAAAACAAACTATGATCTAACTGATGCTGTTTCAGACTCAGATCTGATTATTCTAGCTTTACCAACTAATTTCAGCGAAGCTACTAAATTTTTTGATACCTCTCAACTTGACTCGGTTATTTCTAAGATTAGTGAAAAAAATATAAACTCACCCATTCTAATAAAATCTACCGTTCCGCAAGGCTACACGCAAAGGCTTCAAGCTCAATATCCAGATTTCCCAATTATTTTTTCTCCAGAATTCTTGAGAGAAGGGAATGCACTTGAAGATAACCTGAACCCCAGCAGGATTGTTGTGGGAAACACTGAGTTACTTGGATTAAAAATTGCAGAATTATTTGCATCATTTGCTTCGAATGATCCAGAGATATTTTTAATGGAAAGCGGTGAAGCAGAGGCAGTAAAACTTTTTTCAAATGCATATTTAGCTACAAGAATTAGTTTTTTTAATGAGCTTGATACGTTCGCCTTAGCAAGTAATTTAGATAGTCAGTCTATTATAGATGGTGTTACAAGCGATCCGAGGATTGGTGCTCATTATTGCAATCCATCTTTTGGATATGGTGGATATTGCTTGCCTAAGGATACAAAACAACTTGAATCAGATTTCGGTGACTTGCCTCAGGAGCTTTTCAGCTCTATTATTAGAAGCAACATCTCAAGAAAAACATACATTGCACATTACGTTGCATCTTTGGATAAGAAAGTAATTGGCATATATCTTCTTGCCATGAAAAAAAACTCTGATAATTTTAGGGAATCTTCAATTGTTGATGTAATACAAGCTCTTAAGGAATTAGATAAAAATATTACTATCCTCATTTACGAACCCCTAGTTAATTTGAGCTCCATGTTCGATTGTACGGTTGTTAGCTCACTAGAGTTCTTTAAACAAAAAAGTGAAATTATTTTAGCTAATCGGCCGGATGCTTCTCTTGATGATGTGAAAGAAAAAGTATTTACTAGGGATATATATGGCATTAATTAACCTCGAAATTACAAATTTACCAATGGTCATTAAACTCAATCCTTCATGCAAGAATTTCTATGAAAGTTTCTGAAGCTGTCCTAGCAAGGCGCTCCATTAGAGCATTTACATCTGAGCCTATAGATAACCAGATCATAGCAAACCTCCTAGCTCTTGCTGCAAGATCTCCCAGCGGTGGCAATCTTCAGCCCTGGAAGATTTATGTGGTCAATAATCAGAGTATGAAAAAATTTATTGAGTTCCAAGGTAACTGGGATCAACCCGAGATACCTGGTTATGAAATATACCCATCAGATCTCAAGGAGCCCTATAGAACCTCAAGGTATCAACTGGGTGAGGCTATGTATGAGTTACTGGGTATCCCGAGAGAGGATAAAGACGCTAGATTTCAGCAAGTGCTGCGTAACTTTGAATTCTTTGGAGCGCCGGCTGCAATATTTTGCTTTGTAGACAATCAGATGGGGCCACCTCAGTGGTCTGATTTAGGAATGTTTTTGCAAACCTTTATGTTGCTAGCCCAGGAAGCAGGCATTGATACTTGCGCACAAGAAGCCTGGGCAATGAAAAATGATAGTGTGAGTGAATTTGTTAGCGCTGATGAAAGTGATATTCTATTTTGTGGTCTAGCTATGGGCTACAAGGATAAAGATGCTGTGATCAATCAACTTTCATCAGAGAGAAGGCCAATTGAGCAATGGGCTAAATTTCTCTGATTCATAGATTCTAATTATGACGTTCTCTTCTGAAGATTTTATGTCTCTTGCCGTCATGGAGGCGAAGAAAGCTCTTGCATTAAACGAGGTTCCAGTTGGAGCCATTGTGGTAAAAGACAACAAAGTTATTGGCGCGGGTTTCAACTCAGTCATTAGAGATCATACTATCACTGCTCATGCAGAGATCAATGCTATCAATGCAGCCTGCAAATTAATCAATAATTACCGATTAGTAAACTGTGATTTATACGTCACTCTAGAGCCCTGCCATATGTGCGCTAAAGCAATAGTAGACGCAAGAATAGACAATGTGTACTTTGCTGCGTTTGAGCCTAAAACAGGATCCATCGTTTCTGTTGATAATTTTTTTGATAAAAAATTTTTGAACCACAAAGTCAATTATGCTTCAGGTCTTATGCAAGATGAGTCTTCTTCACTGCTAAAAGATTTCTT
>Ga0209534_10000606_pt1 | contig 41161 bp, 36 predicted proteins | sample COG_07_FD_184751 | JGI IMG/M metagenome (GOLD analysis project Ga0209534, IMG submission 184751) | Pelagic Microbial community sample from North Sea - COGITO 998_met_07 (SPAdes) (version 2) | ecosystem: Environmental > Aquatic > Marine > Neritic zone/Coastal water | place: Helgoland, sampling...
TTGAACTATTAATATTAATCTACTTCCAAACAAAAAATAATGCCGATATTGGCATCGAAGAAACATACGATAAGCTTATGTTTAACAAATCTCAAAGACCTGCCTTTATAAGTTTTATAAATGAACTTGAATATAGAGGCATTATCTCACGCCACACAAGCAAAACAAAAAAAAGTAAAATAGTATTACGTTTATCTGAAAGTTTAATGAATAAAATTAATCAAATATTAAAAATTAATAGTTAACAAACTTATAAATAAAGGCGTGACTTAAACAAAGTATATTTTACTTTAAGCCATTGGTTATGCTGGATAAATTATAGATTTGAATATGTACAAATTTAAAAGAGAGCCTGTAACTTTTTGATTTTAAATAGAAATCAGATAGACCATTGTTCTCCTAAGGGGCAGGTTGGTGGTTCGAATCCACCCAGGGTCACCAAATTAATACAACAATTACAATAGGTTATATTTTTTGTAAAAATATACGACCCTAAAAAATACCCAAAATACTATGTTCAAGTCGTGTACAAAAAATTGTAATTTAAAACTGATTTATCTTATATTGGATTAAGCAAATAATATAAAATAAATTGACTAATATCATTATTAAATGATTTAATATTTACACAAATATCTTATGAAAATTAACTTAAATATTAATTGGAATACATCATGAATATAAAAAATATTTTATTAATTACACTTACAAGCACTTTACTGATTGCTTGTAAGGCTGAAGTTGTAGAACTGGATATTAAAACCAAGAATGTATTTGCCGCTGTTGATGGTGAAGCTGGGTTAATAGATTTTGAAGCAAAGTTTAGTAATTTTGGTGAACTAAATGAGGAAGCAAGAGCTCAAGTTGAAGCGCTTGAAAATATTTTGACAAAATTTATGGAAATAGATGATTTTGAATTAGAAACCACAGATATCGGCTACGAAATTACTTTAGAAGGTGAAATGCCTATCACAAATAAAATATTAGATACTGCATATTATATTCATGTATCATCATCAGATATATTTGATGGTTATACGTTTTTAGAACTAAAGACGGGAGATAATTTTAATAATCTTTCAAATCAAATGTCGGCAATTAACTTTATGTTATCACCTGATGAATTTCATCCAACGAAGATAAAACTTAAGGGTAAAGATGTACGAGTTTTGGCACCTGCAACTGAAATTGATGGGAAAGCATATTTATTTTATGAAGGCGACCTTAATGGAAGAATTACTATGAAATTCGAAGGTGGCGTTTTTGATAAAATAGGTGCTGGATTGTTTTTGAAAGAAAATTAGATCGAAAGGAACTTTAACTAGATATAATTTACTAAGCATGCTGGTTTTTAATATTCAGTTTCATAAAAATTATAAACAAATCGTGTACAAATATTAAAGAATGTTTTTAACTTATTGATTTTGTTTATAAATCAGATAGACCATTGTTTTCCTAGAGGGCAGGTCTGTGGTTCGAATACACCCAGAGGCATCATTGTAAATTATATCTGGTAAAATGATAATAATAATAGTAATTCAAAATTGATATTAATATGAGACAAGTTTCAATGATAAAATTATTTTTTGTTTTTTTTATATTCATTACAATTAGCATTCGCCCTATTTGTGCTCAAAGTCAAGATTTTCAATTAAGCACAAGTATTGCTTACAACACAAAGCATTTTTTTGGTTTAAAAAGGAACTTAAGGTCATCTGATAAGGGTTTATCAAAACTTGATATAAAATATGATACAAACAACTCATCATCACAAATATCCTTGAATTATGATGGAAATAATATCACCTTAGACAGATCATATCTTGAATACAGCTCAGGAATAGCAACTTTTGGTGTTGGTGCAATTGAACGCAACTGGTCTTTTTCCAACAAAACATCTCTCATTTTGTCACATAATGCCCGTCCTTTTAAATCTATTTACCTAAATTTAAAACATGGATTTGAATATAGTTGGATGCCTGCAAAAGCTAATTGGTCACTTGAAATTTTTAATGGGTTCACCAATAATTCATTTAATAATGGGGAATCCATGCTCACTGGCATTCGTACTATATTATCTCCAATTAAAGGATTGGATTTTGAACTAGCCCAAATTAGTCAATGGGGTGGCAAAGGTAATGATAATGGAATTTCTGCCTTAGGCGGTGCTTTATTATTTGACACAAATAGTGGCTCAAACTCCAACATTAACAAAATGGCAGGTTTTGGTATTTCATACACGATACCTACTTACACAAAACCATTGCGGATTTATGCTCAAATGATTGGTGAAGATGAGGCGGGAAATTTGCCCTCATGCTATGCCTATTTGGCTGGGCTTGAATGGTCAAACACAAATATTAAATATCCAATAATTATAGGCATTGAAACCATAGACACTCGCATAGACAGAACATCAAATGGGTACTGTGGCCCAAATACTATGTATAATAATAATACTTATGACTACACAAATTATGGTAAAACAATGGGAGCATCTGTTGATACTGAGGGAACTTCTCATGGCCTCTATATACGTTCTCAAATATCTCAGAAGATGAAAATAGAATTTGCAACAAAATCAGTCGTTATAAATGATAATAATTGGTCAGAACATCGCCTCTCATCAGATCGCCAATTGGGCTTTGTAAGTTCTCTCGGCGCTTCTTGGGTTAAAAATAAAATTAGTTTTAAAGGTGATATTTACAATCAATCATTTAATTTAGACAAGGCCGACATTAAAAGTGGTTATGGGTTTATCTTTTCATCATCAATAAAGTTTTAAATGTTTAAAAAATCAATTAGACCTTCATATAATTTTTGCTTAAGACTAAAAAATATTAAATCACTTATGATCAGAGAAAATGTAGAAAATAAGTTTCCCAGATTTTATTTACTAATCGATTTCAAGTATGCTAACTATAATTCTAATAGACTGGAATAACGAATGCAAGATTCTCTAAATTCGAACCCAAGTGATGAAATCGATTTGCGCGAATTATTTATGACCTTATGGGCGTATAAATTATTAATTGTTTGCATCTGTGCAACTAGCGTTATTTTGGCAGGCTATCACGCTTTAAATACGGATAAAGAATATAGTTCATCTGCGATTTTTAAACTGGACCAAACTGGATCTAACAACACATTGGGCGCGCAAGAAAGCTTTTTAAGCAATATGGGTTTCAGTTCTAGTCTTTCCAACTCATCCTCACCTAAAGATCAGATCTATGGCAGAATTTTTATTGAAAGTATTAATGATGAGTTAAATTTTCAAGCAGACCCTTATTTTAATACATACAATCCTAACTTTGTTGACCCACTTTGGAAGTCTACCATTAAACGTGCTATTAAATGGCAAGAGTCCTCCAAAGATATTCAAGAAATCATTTGGCAAGGTATCGCGTCTACATATTCTAAAAATGTCACTCTGGAAACAACACTAGACGGATCTTTTGAAATTACGGTTACGCATAATAATCCTGAGCGTGCAGCTAAAATTGCAAACACAATTATGGATGGAATTATTGAAACCTCAATAAGTAAGAAAAATACAGATCTTGACCTACAATTATCTTACCTATCTAATTCATTGGCCAAAGCCCTCAATGATTTGGAAATATCACAATCTAATCTTAAAAAATTCGCTCTGGAGAATAGCGCTCTTCCTTTAGAAAGTTTTGCTGCTGGATCATTACAAGTTGAGACGTTTCGCGAACAACTTAACCGAACCTCAGAATTACTTGATGCCGTGACCGCACTTTCGTTGATGCTAGAGAATAAAACTACAGATCAGAATAATTATTTTGCATTGCGCCAAGAATTCCCAATTGTTGATCAAGTAGAGTTTCGCCGGGTATTGGGGCAAAATGAGATTATAAGCTCTTGGAATTGGCCTGATGTAAGTTCTGTAAACGCAGTATTAGATACATTATTAGAACGTAAAAAAAGGTTAAAATCTCAAATAGATGCGTCAATAATAGATGCGAAGCGTTTTGGAATAGCCCTTGAAACTTATGACAAACTGCAGCGCGAAGCCAAAATTGCCGAAGCAACGTACACAATACTGATCGAACAGGTTAAATCTCAGAGCATGGTATCCGGATACCGACCCGATAATACTGAAATTTATGAATTCGCTACAGCCCCGATAAACCCCTCTGCACCCAGACGCAACCTGCTATTAGCTTTGGGAGCCGTAATAGGACTACTTTTAGGAGCCGCACTCTCATTAATTATATCATTTAGTCGTGGTGTCTACTATTCAAAAAACTCACTTAAAACTGGGGCACAGGCACAGTTCTCAGCCAGCATCAGATCTCTGATTCCTCTTCGTAATAGAAGTTTGGATGAAATAAATAAAATGCTTGTAAAAAATCCAAACTCAGTCCTTAGAGACATTGCAGTTGAAATTCATAAAAATGCAATAGAACACATTGTGATAACGTCTTCACAAGCTAAACTAACTGGCAACGATGTAGCACGTATGCTTGCATGCTATATGAATTCTAAAATTATTAAAATTGCCTTGATTGATTTCTCGTCAAAATCCAAAAAGCTAAATATTGATGGCGAAAGGTTTTGCATTGACCCATTTGTTGTTTCTGAGAGTTTTGGTCACATATCAATTTTGAGGCCAGACAATGATTTTGGAGCTATGGAGTTATTAAGTCATAAAAATTTTTGGGGAAACATCCAGTCACTGAAATCAACTTTTGATCTCGTGATTATAAGTGCGGACAATAAAGATGTAATCAGTCTTTTAAGCGCACTTGAAGGACAAAAATCTTTCCATATCACAATAGCAAGAACCAAAAACACCAAGTCAGCTAAACTAATACACATGCGATCACTTCTTCCAATTCAAGGACTGCTTTATGATTAAATTTAAACTTATAGCATATGGCATCGCTTCAGCCCTGATCTTGAGTAGTTGCAGCGAAATTCTTGAGCCAGTTTCTCTTTATGGTGGCACAAAAGACGTTACAAAAAGAGCAAAACAAGAAGAGTTTGAAATAAACATTAAAAGTTTAACTTTCAAAACAGCAAAAATAGCTAATAAAGCTCCATACTCACGACAACTTATAAAGACTGGAAGCGGCTCTGAGGCAAACGTACTAGACGAAGCTAATTTTTTAAAGTCAAATTTTCCAAAATCATTAAGCAATCAAAATTATCTTCTTGGTGTTGGAGACCAGCTATCGTACGTCCAACTGAACGAGTTTGAAACAGAATTTGCCCAATGGCCAAAGGATTCTAATCAATCTGAATACCTCTTAGGTCCGGGAGATAAGCTTACATTTACGCAATCTAATGACAGCAACCAAGACATTTCTGCAATGGTCGCAGAATATAATGATAAATTAATTACAACTGAGGGACTTATTGGTAGCAATGGAAATATCCTACTCTTTGGTTTGGGAAACATCCTAGCTGCAAATAGAACACTCGATAGTGTTAGAACTGAAGTTCGCAATATATTAATTAGAAACGGGCTAGCACCCAATTTCCAACTTGAGATTACTGAATTCCAAAGCCAAAAAGCTTTTATCACAATTAGTAATGATCAAAGTCGAGTTGTTTACTTAAATAATTTACCAATCTCTCTCCAGGAAATAGCATTATCTGCAGGTCTGTCAGAATCTGACAAGAGTTTTGCCCTAATAAAGCTTACGCGAAAAGCGCATGATTATCGTCTCACTGCAGGGCAATTGTTTGATCTTGAAGCCCCAGAGATCATTATTCAAGATAATGATCAGATTAATATTGAAATTATTTTAAATGAATCAACCGATGTTCGAACTGTTGTTGGATCAAAAGGTAATATACTTCTCCCAAATGTAGGAAGTATATACGCGTTAAACCGTACAGTAGATTATTTACATGAAAAAATTAGCAATGTTTTAAAAGGAAAAGGCATTAAGCCAAACTTCCAACTTGAACTAAACAAATTTGCAAGTAAAAAAGCATACCTAGTTAAAAAGAATGTGAGTAGTGTAGCTATTCCTTTAACAAATTCTAACTCTACCCTCAGGCAGTTACTTTTAGAGAACAATAATTCCTCCATTACTCAACCGGGTGTTGGGCTTTCGGTAATTACATTAAAAAGAAATGGTCAAGTGTTCCGAATGACAACAGAGCAAATATTAGATCCAAAAGCACCCAAGATATGGGTTGCTGATAAAGATCACATTGAGATAGAAAATTTGACCTATAAGCCAGGCCAAGTCTTTGCTTTGAATGGTGCTGGTAATGCTCAAATGGTGCCCATTTCTCCTTCAAGACGAGAAACTCTTGCAGATATCCTCTTCACGAAAAATGGCGCGTTAAATAATTTATTGGCAAAACGTTCAGAAGTTTATCTACTGCGGGGGCAAAATCCATCTATGGCATATCACCTTGACGCCCAAAATGTATCAAGAATTTTGGTTGCAGCAAAAACCGAATTAAGACCAAATGATATTGTATATGTTGCTGAACGACCAATTATATCATTCTCTAGAACTTTATCTGAAATCTTACCGCTCAGAGGTTTAATACGTGATATTCAAGCCGATAATATTCCATAATCACTGCTTATCAGAAATTAAAAGTTAATAATTTAAAAGTCTGTTATAATAAAAATTTTTGAACAACTCTAATACAATCAGTGATGACCTATTTCATATAAATACCAACTCAGAGGCAGAAATATACATTTCATTGCACCCTCAGGCCTTTAATAAACGTTTGTAAAATATATTATCCTAAAACTGCATTAATTCATTTGTGAAAAAAACATTTTAAAAATTATAATGCAAACACAATATATGCAAATACCGCATATAATGATATTAATCGTATCTTTTTTCAGGTTTGAGAATAGATCCTGAGCATATTACTCAGAACAATATTGAAATCAAAAACAAAGAAAAACTTTTATTTTCCTAAACCTCTCATTATAATTAATACTGTATTAAGTATAATTTTTAATTCAATAGTATAACCTAAGTTCTGTATATAATAGTTATCAATGGATGTTTTCTTTGATGTTGCCTCTAAAGTTTCTACATACCCTAATCTAATTTGTGATAACCCAGTAATACCAGGACGAATAGCGTGCCTTTCACGATATCCTTCAACATTCTCCAAATATTCTAATGCATGAACATAATAATCTGGCCTAGGTCCAATCAAACTCATATCACCAATTAAAACGTTCAGAATTTGAGGTAATTCATCAATACGCATTTTACGTAAAAATTTACCTAAGGGTGTAATTCTATTTGTTTCAATTGGATCATCATATTTTCTAGTAATTTCTTTTACACTTGTCATAGTGCGAAATTTAATAGCAAAAAAAAATTCACAATTCTTACCCATACGTTTCTGAATGAAAAACAATTTACCTTGATTAAAAAATAGATTAAAAATTAATAAAATTATTCCAATTGTAAAAAGTAAAGGAAGTAGTAATAGGCTCAACATAATATCAAATATTCGTTTGTTGATCCAAAATAACTTATTTCCATATAAATGTTGAGAATTTTCCATTTTTATGTCATATCTTTTATTATAATAAAAATATAGTATAAAATTGAGATAATTAATTAATATATATATTGATATACTCTAGGATATAATACATAAAATTTTCTTAAATTATTCAAACTTAAATATCTTAAAAATATTTTACCATAAGTGGTTAAATTGTGTTTAAATTCTGCTATCAGCTTTTGTTACTGTTATTTTTAATCAAATTTATAATTTAAGGCTATATCCTTAATAGCCTCAACATAGCCTTTCACACTACCACAATCAAAACGTTTACCATTTAATAGTACTGTCTCAACCATATTATTTGCTGCCTGCACGTTTATAGAATCCGCAAGCTGAATTTCACCTCCAGCACCAAATGACTGATTTCTCAGTATATCAAAAATATCAGGTGTAAGGACATATCGACCAATACTGGCCAAATCTGATGGTGCACTTTCAAAATCTGGCTTTTCTATTATACCTTTAACTAAACCTGTTTTGTTATCGGTTATAATTACACCATATTTTGATATGTCAGGACCATTAACTTTCATGACACTAAGTTGAGACTTACAAGTTTTTTCATATCCACTGATAAGATCTGACGTAATACCGTTACCACTGTATGTCAAAAAATCATCAGCTAAGAGTAATGCGAACGGCTCATTGCCCACAACTCGCTCTGCGCAAAGAACTGCATGGCCAAGCCCTAATTGTTCCTTTTGCCTAACAAAAATGCATTCTACACCATCTGGTAAAATATTTTTTACAGTGTCAGCCATTTCATTTTTACCTTTTGAACGCAAAGCAAATTCAAGCTCATTATTTCCATCAAAGTGGTCTTCAATTGCACGTTTATTGCGGCCAGTAACAAAAATTAATGTATCAATACCTGCAGCAATAGCTTCTTCAGCAGCGTATTGAATAAGTGGCTTGTCTATAATGGGTAAAAGCTCTTTTGGCATTGCCTTTGTTGCAGGCAAAAACCTTGTACCAAAGCCTGCCACTGGGAAAACTGCTTTTTGAACCTTTGATTTAATTTTAACTAATCCTTTGTTTGAGAAGTAACCTTGTTAAAAAAATTAATAAGATTCTATGTCATCCATAATAATTATCATACGTATTAAGTAAATTGTTAATAATCTTAATTACACATATATTTAGCATATCGGAAGCTCCAAGTTCCTGTTTTCTCAAAGGTTTCCAATTGAACGGGAATATCCAATTTTAATGCGTAAGCTTGCGTCACACGCGTTGCACAGCTACACGCTGAGAATGCGTCAATATCTCGACATCCTGCTCACTGTTGTCATGACAGCCGTCTTAACCGTTGCGATGCTCTGGTCGCTTGAGGCGCCGCCCGAAGGGAGCGACAAACTGATACACATGATTGCCTTTGCCGCCCTCGCCTTCCCACTCGTCCACACCGGCTGGTTCGGGTTGATACCTGCCAACATTGGTGCGCGCGCCTTTGGTGACATGATTGAGCTGATTCAGCCTACCTTCAAACGCAGCGCAGAGTTAAGCAACTGGATTGCGGATCCGCTCGGCGTGCTTATCGGAATTGGCTTTGGCTTGGCGTATCGGCGGGTCAGCTCGATCATGTCTGCGGCCAAGCATTCTTAATCAGCACACCCTTTGGATAATCGATGTTGTGTAGATCGATGTTGACCCAACGCGCGGCACACTCGACGCTCAGAAGCCTTCATTTGATTGCGCACGAGATCAATGCAAGCAGGGACTTAGAAGTTTTCAGATGCAGACTCTTTTAGGAACAGCTTGTCTAGCGCTAGATCAGAAGCCGCAAGCCGTAGGCGCTCGTTCTCTTTCTGTAAACGCTTCAGTTCCTTGAGTTGTTCTATGTCCATACCACCGCACTTCTTCTTCTAACGATAGTAGGTTTGTTCAGTCACACTAATCTGCCTGATCGCATCAAGCCAGGGCATGCCTTGCCCCATCCGAACTTCAATCTGCCCTAACTTTACCACAATCCCTTCGGGCTTTGGTCTTTTAACCGTCATCTTTGGCCTTCCACTTTCCTAGCTATAGGAGCGGACCACTTCAAAGTGGAGGGCTCAGTCCTAAAAAATAGAACCACTTCACTTGATCTGCTAGAGCAAGGCAAAACCTTGGAAAAAATAATGCTTAAAGGCGGATGGTAGACAAATTCGAATGCCCTATCATATCTTAGAAATTGGATCGAGAAAAGAAGTGGCTACAAAAGCCACAAAAGTTAGTCAATAAAATTCAGTGCCTGCTTTAACTCTGCCGGTGGCTCTGGCAAATCCTTAAAAACTCTCCACACTATTTTTGTCCTTGGAATAAGAACCGCCCAAACTGTAACGAAAATCGCCAAAAAATAAATATACAGACTCTTATTCGACACAAACCACTCTTCAAGCGCGCCTTTGTATGGAGCTATAACATTCGCATAAAAATCAACGGAAGCTTTTGCGCCATGCATTAAATCTTCCTCACCACGAAATACAATCGATCCTACCCCTGAGAGGCCTGGCCGAGTTTGCGCTATAATACCCTGAGTACTCTCCGAATAAGCTCCAAACGTTTGGATAGTCAGCGGCCTTGGACCTATAACACTCATATCACCCAGTAATATATTCAACAGCTGCGGAAGCTCATTAATTTTAGTTTTACGCAAAAACTTTCCAACTTTAAGTACTCTAGGATCCCCGCTCACAGTAACCGTACCGGTACCAAAATTAGGGCTATTTTTCAGCATAGTCACGAACTTAAACAACTTAAATTTTTCCCCACCTTCACCAATCCGCTCCTGTAAAAAAAACACCTCACCCTCGCCAGTAAGCCTTAGTATTATCATTATAGTAACCAACAAAGGAGAAAGTAGAAATAATGCTATCCCTGAAAATACAATATCAAAAAAACGGTCCAATCTTACATCCTTTGATCTAAATATTTACCGGTCTCTTTATGAGCAAACTCAGGCAGGAGTCCAAAATATAATTTGACAATATCGTCTTTGGCCCAAACACCTTTTTTCCTTAGAGCTTCAATTCCATCCATAAAGTCGTCTAACTTAGCCTCATCAAAATCAGGCTGATTTCTGATAACCCCAACCGCCTCAAAACGCTCCATATCTAAATCTTCGTTATCAGTAAAAAATTCTTCAAAATCTTTTTCACCCGTTGTGTCACTCTTGAAGAAATAACAAGGCCATTGTTTTTTGGCGATCAACTCTTCAGCTTTGTCTCGGGCTTCGTCCTCGGACTCGCACTCATAAGGCTCATACCCATGCTCTCTCAAAAAGCGCACTGCAATGTCAGAAAAAGTAATAAGATGCAGTTTTTCGTTCAACTTAGGAAAAAAAATATCTCTATTCCCACCTAATAAGCCAGATAAAAGACAAAGTTCACCAGATTCTTGAGGTGTAACAAAATAACGGCGAACATCATTTGGTGCAGAAAAGGGTTGGCGTTTAGCAAAACGCTGGCTAAATCCGTGTAAAAGAGAGCCGTCAGAAAAGGCAACATTGGCAAAGCGGGCCATCGAAATATTTTGACACAAGCTCTCACGCATCAAAAACATTTCCATAATGCGCTTACTCCCCCCCATCATATTTACTGGATTAGCAGCCTTATCGGTTGAAACACAAAAATATTTTTTAGCACCCATCTTTTTTGCCAGCCGCAATGTCTTAATAGTATTAAAAACATTCACCATTATCATGCGCATAAGAGTATATGGATCTTTTTCACTTCTAACATGTTTTAGCGCAGACAGATTAAACACGTAGTCATATGGTCCTTCGATAGCGATAAGCGCCTCGAATTCGACACTACCACAATCTAACGCAAACGTTTTAAAGTTACCATTCCCGTAACCAATTGTACTCCGAATATCACGTACAAGCTCAACCATATTATTTTCCGAAACATCAACTACATGAAGAGCCTTTGGATCATGTTTAAATATCTCACGGGTCACAGCTTGCCCAATTGAGCCGGCCCCTCCAATTACTAAAAACCGTCCACTGGAGACTGCCCGTTTGATCTCGATTGAAGAATGCGATATATCTTCCTCAAACAGCGGCAAACACCGGCCAACTAATGTCAATAAATTCATTTCAGTTCCTTAATAATCACAACATATTTGCCAATAGTAAGTGAAAATAATTCCAATAGATACGACATTACTTATTTTTTTTCTTAAGCTTCTTCATGCCCTGCTCAACACTTAATGGGGGTTCCCAGTCCAAATGAATGCAGGTATGTGAAATATCCACCTGCAATGTACCTAAAATTCTTTGAGCTTTGGCTTTTAAGAAGAATAACTTAGCAATTAAATTTAATATCACAACGGGACATTTAAATAAAACAGCGGGCCTACCAATAGAAGCCCCTAACAGCCTTAATAAATTCGAGGTTGATAGATCGTCTTTATCACTTATTAGAAAAGTTTGATTTGCAGCCTTAGGATGTCGTACGCATGCCGCAATCATACTTAATAAATTATCAATCCCCACCATGCTGCGACTATTATTTGTAACTGAAGCTAACGGTAACGGAGTGCCTAGTGATAGTAGTTTAATCAAAGTATTGAAGTTACCCTTGACACCAGGACCGTAAACAAGAGGAGGCCTTATTATAGTAACTTCTAGTTCTGTCTGAAGAGATATTTTTCGAAGACCAATTTCAGCTTCATGCTTGGAAACGCCATATGCATCCTGAGGATCTTCCATACTATCTATCGAAAAAGGACTGTCTAGATAAGTACTTTCACCATTCACCTTAATCGAGCTCAAAAATATAAACCGCTTCACACCCGACGCCCCTGCCAATCTCGCCAAATCAAGAGTCCCATAAGTGTTTACGCGACGAAATTCGTCAATGGGATTAGCAGAGTTATCATTCATAACATGAGCACGACCAGCTGTATGAATAATCACATCAATATCACTTAAGTTCATTGTCGACTTATTTACAGATCCAATTTCTCCTAATCTAAATTCAGCACTGGAGCTGCAGGAAATATCATTTATTGATCGCACCATCCCGACCACCGAAAAATCGGGGAAATTAGTTAGATATTTAATCAACGCAGATCCAATAAAGCCGGTTGCACCAGTTACCAAAATTTTCATTTCCTTAAAAACTGTAATATTTTGGAAGGGTATTTTGAAAGTAGCATAAACATATTCGTATATATCCCATTATTTTTAATTGCTTTCATAACTTCTTTGTTCAATAGGATGGTATTTTTTAATCCTTGAGTGCTTTTTCCACCTAGCTGCATCTTAACTAAAACTTGGGGCAAATAATGTGTTTTAAGAGGCCCAGAGTTTATAGCCCTACATAAGAATTCATAATCAGCAGCTATATGGTAGTCAGTATTGAATAGTCCTATTTCATTATAAAGCTCACGTTTTATAAAAATAGCAGGGTGGGCTGGCATCTTACCCCATGCTAAATTTATTCTAGATAAATTATCTGACTTATATTTCCTAATTATTTTTGAAGTGTTTTTAAAATGGAAAAAAGAAACATCTCCATAAACTATATCGACGCTTTTATTTGCGAAAACTTCAACAACATCCAATAGCACTTGATTATTAAAATAGATATCATCTGAATGTAAGAAGGCTATAACCTCACCAGATGCCAAGGTTACTCCTTTGTTTAATGCATCATAAATACCAGTATCGGACTCGCTAATAAAAGTGTCATTTTCATCCAATAGGCTTTTAATAACATCGACTGTGCCGTCATTGGATCCTCCATCAACAATAATTAACTCAATATTTTTGTACATCTGCTCTTTGACGCTCAAAATTGCTCTTTTAATAGTCTTATTTCGGTTATAGGTGGCTGTAATGATGGAAATTTTCATATTACTGTCTTATTTTTTCATAAATAATTAAAGATAGCCCGTTCAATTGGCTATCAATTTTTTCGCTATATTCCATATGAGTACCAGCAGGTTTAATAAATGAATATTTTACCTCATAGTCGCTAAATTCTTCCTTTTCTCCAGCATTTGCAGTTTTAACCAATAATTCAAATTGTTTCCCATTGAGAAAGCCACCTCCTGATACAAAAGCAATTTTGTTAAAAATATTATTATGTTTCTGAGCATAATTATTTGATTTTCTGTAGTTGGCACAACCATAAAAAATTGGATACTCTTTATTAATTTTTTTCATAAGGACAAGGTTGTAACTACAGCCGTATAAGATAATGCTATCAACATTATGGTCGCTAATAATTTTATTGATTTCACTTTCACTAAAAACGTCTTTTCTGCTTTCTTTTTCGTCTGGATAGTATGAAAAAAATATTATACTTACCATAAGCGATGCCAAGCATGGGACAAGATAAAATAAATTTATTTTTTTTGTCAAATTAGATTGAATAAGATAACAAAAATAAAAGCATCCCTCGCAAATAATAATCACAAATATTGGAAGTAGTATTAACGAATGACGAGTTGGACTTAAGGCGATTTTACCTAAAATTGCTAAAGCCGACCATGTCAAAAAAGTAAAAAAGAAGAATATAGCGATTTGTTTTAAGGGATTACTTTTTTGAAAAAAACTAATAATTCCAATAATAAATAGGAATGATAAAAAAATAAAACATGGTAAATACAAGACACTTTTTTCAGGTACAAAAGAAGTCATACTCTGAAAAATAGATATCCAATTATGAATGAAAAATTCAAAAAAGTAGGTTGTTTTTGCTATCAATCCTTCATTAATAGGACTGGAGAAGGAAAATTCACCATTTGGGCCACTGTTGTAGTTTAAACCTGCATTACGATGTCGCCTTAGGAATATAATATACGTTGGTAGAAATAGTATAGAAAATACTATTCCTGCCAAAATCATCATTGATAATTTTTCTTTTAATAAAAAATATTTTCTGGGCTGAGAAACCAATAACGTCAAAAAGAATGCTGGAAGAAAAAATAGAACCTGATATTGACAATTTACTAATATAGCTAGGAAAAATCCAAGCTTAATTATATCTTTTTTGCTCCACTGCTTCATTTGTGAATATTTTAGGAAAAGCAAGATCAAAAACATAGCAACAAAAACACCTATTGAATATGAAATTGCTTGCTGGGCAAAAATAATATTCTCAAGTGAAAGACCCATTAAGGTGATGGCTAGTAACCTAAAGGGCAAACGCTCTTTGCTTTGTATGTTTTGATAAAATTTGAATATTAAAACTAAAGCAGAGACACTAAATAAAAAAGACGGGAATCGAGCCCAGAATAAAATCTCACGATAACTTTGCTCTTCTGAAATCAGGAGCTTAGTCCCAATAAACTGAATGGGAGCAAAAGTCTGAGTAATAGGTACTACAAAAAACTGATAGAAACTATTTCCAAGACTAAGCACATTATTTACATAGCCTTTTTCATCTGCATGATTGTAAATTTTAAAAATTAATGAGGATTGTTCTTCAATTCTCTTTTTTAGGAAAGCTTTATTAATATTAGTTAGATCTCTTGGAAATAATAATAGCTCTGCAACACCAGCCTCATCAATCTGAGTAAAATGCTCTCCCAAGGATTCAAGCCGAATAAAAGATACTGTGAATAACATCAGCATTGATGCTATTAAAATAATTTTATTTAAACTTTTTGAGTTCATCAGTAAACTACCAGAGCTTATTAGCTACCAAAATTAATACAGTGCTTGTTGCTGTTAACGTTAGAAAAGCTTAAAAAATATATTCAGGCAATACAATAAGAGATAATTTATTTACTGCTTCATTAAATCCTTAAATACTGCTATAAATACTGCCAAGAGATTTGTTGTATATATCTAGGTAATTCCTTTTTAAGCAAAGTAATCCACTCACATATTCAAATGAAGCTTTTGTACCAAAAAATGCAGTACTAAATAAATAGGTCAAGCATTTCATCAGCTGCTGTCGCCCAATTATTAGGTATTTTTTTTATCTGTTTATTCCAATTTGGGTGCCATCCATCTATTAATCTACTTTTTAAATATATAATACCCAGCCTTAATGACTCGATATTATTTGGATCAAAATAAATTGCATCATCTCCACATAAGACTCTTGCAAAAGGTAAATCAGGACAAACTATAGGAAGACCCAAATACATTGCCTCAATCAAAGGAAAACCAAAACTTTCTTCTTTAGAGAGAAATAACAAAGCATCAGCATCGTGATAAGCCTTAAGCAGAGTATTTTGATTAAGTTGGCCTGAGCAATGTACCCAGTTAATCGACGGCGCTGGGTTCTGAGTCTCATTAATCGTAAGAGACAATTTTAACTTTGGCCAATCTTGAGTTGCAGGATTTATATTTCTTAAAATTCTATGGTTTTTATGAGGGTAGTAAGCAGCAGGATAGATTAAGTTTAGTTTGCTATCACGCGTGTATACATCGGTCCTATCTGTCTTAATTTCTTTTTTTATCCATTCTGGTACTGGCTGAGGAAGAACATAAACCTTATCTTTTAAAATTGGGAATAAAGAAATCAATTTTTCTTTCATCACGCTAGTCTGAACTATTACTGCATTAACATATGGCAGATTGAAGAAAAAAATTAACTTTGATATCAGGTATTTAATCTCACCGAGTTTATTTATTTTTAACCAAGGCTTTACCAATAGGGGAGATTGAAGGAAGACAACTTGTTTTCCTTTTGAAATACGTAAAGGTATATCTCCAAGAATTAGGATTGGAGTTCCATCATTATATCTTTGATCAGGGAATAAACATTCTAAAACCCTTGAAAGTAAATGTGGTAGTTTGCGCTTAAAAATTGAAGTTTGTGTATTTAAACTTATCGGATTATACTCTGATAAGTCCCCGCTATCTGGGAGACATATCTCACTGCTCTCAAACCTATCGCTTTTTTCTATATATGGAAGTAACGACTGCAATAGCTTAGTCGCACCTAATCCGGTTACATTGCTTAGATAAATGCGTACTTTTTTATTTTTTTTAATATAAATACTCATGGTTTCAATATTTTATTATTAATAATATTGAAAAGCATAAAAAGCATTTTGTTTATAATTACAATTAATCAATAGCTCTTATCCCTGATCTGTAAGTATACAATGCCAATAGCATTGATATTAAAGGAAATGCTAAAGGTACAGCGCTACAAAGTATTATAGTCAATAAAAACAACTCGGCCCTTCTAATACGAGATCCATCACTCGAAATATAAAACAAATAACTAACAAAAATTAATCCAAATACACCAAGCTGGAATAGCCAATCTCCGCTCCAACTCATAATCTTATAACTTGGCTCTCCGTACCAAAAATAATAATTATAGGTAAAGTCTAAATTATCTTTCATATGAATAAAAGCATCAAAACCAGCAGGTATCAAGAAATTATTTACGGCGCCATGTATGGAATAGACCAAATGCTCTAAACGGTGATTCAAACTTCCATCAAGAAAAAATAAATCACTTAAACTAACCTCATTCTGTAACTTATTTAATAAATCCAAATATCGGCTACCTTCGAGATTTTTATTTATAAAGCTTCCTCCAATAAATAAGAATATACCAAAAAAAACCAGATTTTTAATAAGCTTTTTTTTCCATTTAAGCTTTATAAATGAATATGCCATAAAAATAATTGCAGATAACATTAAATAAATAATTATCATCGAGGATTTTGCGCCTAGAACTATAAATATTAAATTGAAAAATATTAAACACAATAAATATTTTCCTGGCTTATAGTTACTTCCTACAAGCATCAGCCAAGACGAAAAAAACAAATACATTCCAAAAAAATTCGACTCAGGAGCAAGAGAAGTAACTCCTCTTCCAAAACCCGTTCTACTGGTACTAAAAATTAATGCAATTTCAGGAAAGAAAGCTTCTAAAACAGCAAAAAGCAACCATATAATATTTACAACAATAAAAATATGCATCGGAAAGCCATATTTTATAAGATAATTAAAGAAACCTAAATAAAAAACCACAACACCTAAATAGTTATAAAGGGAACGAAAAGTGTTCTCATGAATAATATTATTAGACATTAACAACGCAATAGAAAGGCCACAGATTAAAACAGCAAAAAACACTATAAAGTTTTTAGGCACTATAATAGCCGGAACGTTAAAGCTTAAAAAGAAAAATAAATACCCTATAAAAGGCCATGGCATACTGTCGCCACCAAGCAATCCGAAACTGAACCAAGGTATTAATGATAAAAAGACTGCAATCCCACCAACAATCTTTATCACATACCATTTATATGGTGTATTTGTGTTATTATCTAACAACTTAGTCGATTAAGGTATCTGTTTTTCATATTTTCACAACCCTCCAAGTTATCTATATTTTTTAACAAGCAAAACTAATGAATCCGGAAGCACATGCTTCAAAGAATATTTAAATAATGTCCATAGAATTTTAAAGAAATAAATTAGTTCCACTTTTATATTTGACTTCGAGTGTTCTCTTATCACTTGTCTATTTTCAATTAAGACTCTGGTCCTCATTTTATCAGAAAGCCCTCCAACACTAATTGTAGAAAGAGGAAAATCATATATTTTAAATTTTTTTTCTGTAGTGAAGCACCAAAAAAAGAAATTAAAATCTGAAGCAATTTGAAACCTTAAATCAAAATACTTTTCTTGATATATTCTAGTTTTAACAAATGCTGACTGATGACAAAAAGCCATTCCATAGTTTAATAAGTTCTTTTCTTTTACATTTACTCGTTTAGTGAATGATTTATAATCAACTACACAATCACCTACCAATATATCTGCATCAAGTTTGGTCTGAAAGAAAATATTTTTTAAAATTTCATTAGAATAAAATACATCTCCTGCATTCATGAAGCAAATCCATTCTCCGCCTGCTACTTTTATGCCTTTATTCATAGCATCGTAAACACCAGAATCTTGTTCTGTAGTGAAAAAATCTATTTTGTGTTTGAACTTGCTTATAATTTCTAAAGTTCCGTCTGTTGATCCACCGTCTATAACAATCACTTCTTTATTTATATAGTTTTGCTCAAAAATACTTTTTAAAGTAATTTCAATTTCTTGAGCAGCATTAAAAACAACTGTAATGATTGTTATCTTGGGACTAAAAATACTTTGGATATTGGTCATGTTCCATCACTTGTTAAGGATATTTTGAAGAGTTGGTTGTTGATCTAAAAAATAATTTCAAATTCTATTATAATTGGTAGCATAATGAACATAGATCCTATCAATGCTTGGAGATTTAAATTAAAAAATACCGTCGGTATGGAATCAAAAATAAAGTACAAGCACCATATGTCTTGCACTTGGGTTGACCGCTACAGTCATTACTCTATCTCGCCATTTTCATCTAACAACATTCGTGTATAATAAAAGTTTGCACTAAGCAATAATCCAACACAAGCAAAACCAACGCTGACGTTATATTTTAAGTTAGACTGCAAGCCGGCTCTAAAGGGCAAGCTGCCTTTTCCACTTTTTTGAATGATGCCCTTAGCTATTTCAGCCTTAAACCGATATTCAGGATACATGTTTTCAAACTATGGTTTTCATTTTCTAGCTCTTTCATACGTTTCATAAACGACACATCTATGCAGCCAAATGTGGCCAGCCTTTTTATCTATTTCATTTTACTATGTCAGGTTTGAATACATAAATTCCAGAGCGCAACTTCGAATTTGGAATCAAATTATGACTCTATGGTTCCTTCTTTCTTAATGGATAGAAACTAAGCAGTAAGGCGTCAAGGAACGATCAAATCTTATCTAAAAATTCCTCATATCTCTTTTCTTAACTTGCCAAACTCGAGGATTTGTCCGTGTTTTCTACTGAACACGCACTAAAAACTCTTCGCCATTGTTGACTAACCCTCTCACCAACCAGTAGACAGCAAGAGCCGCTCGCTTACTAAGATCAGAAGTACTGAAAAATAATGTTTTCATGCAACAATTCTAAAGATTTAATTAATTATTAAGTTAGCTTTGTTGAGCCAAAACCAATTACTGCTATCAAATTGATTTTTGAAAAAGATAGTAGTTTTTATTTTCATTCTTAAGAACATAGCCCACTCCATTATCAAGCCATTCATCAATAATCTTTTTGGAAGTTTTATACGCATCTATTTCGTACAATTTTGAAAGTAATGATTCATCAAAGTACACATCATCTTTACGTATTAGCACCAGATCAACATCCGCTCCATTTCTCAGAGAGCTATTAGCTAGTGTCGAAGATAACGGGCCATAAATGGTATAGAAGTTATGATAATCGACTGATAATTTCTTAAACGGGAAATTTACATAGGGTGACGATAAAATTATTTTTCCTTTTAAACTCTCGTCTTGAAAAATTTTCTCAATCGCCTCAGCCTTACCAAGTTCTTCACTACTATGTTTGATTTTTTTTAAATCATAGCTGATAATACTTTTATTTATTCTCAAGTTAAAAAATTCGATATTTGTACTCGTAAAAACATACAGGTTAGGAATCATAATAATAATATAAGGTAAAATTTTAAATTTTTTCCTTATATTAAACTTAACAATAATCTGATTAACAAATGCGACAATTAATATCGGGGATAGAAGCACAAGTGGAATATAGTAGTGTCCCCAACCTTTATTTACAAAAATCAATAAGTAAATAAAATTTGAAGCAATATAAATACCAACATACCCAAGTAAAATATTTTCTTTTTTAGAAAAATTATCAAACATATAATAAATGGATAAAGCAAATACCAAAAAATATGTGCCGAGAGGAAAAAAGTTCTTAAAAACAGCCTCATTGAGTCTATAAAAATAACTCACTGTTCCAGAGCCGTGATTGGTCGCATTGCTCAGCATATTTTGCTGAAGGCTCGAATACCAAGCATTAAATCCTGACGGGTGAAGTATATATGCATTATTAAGTATGAAAATCATAAGAATAACAAAAACTGTTTTAACTCCATTCGTCACTAAAAGTCCGATAGGCATTTTTTCAAAATAATTTTTAACATAAAAGAATAGGATTACAGCGCCAAATGTTACTGCTTGTATTTTTATTGCGATTGCGATTCCAAGCATCACTATCCCAATCCAATAGTATTTGTTAAAGTGTATTCCGGCTTTTGATATAAAATATAGGGAGATTAAAATAAAGAAAGACATCGCGTAATCTGGATGGAACCAGACTGCGTTCATCCAAATACCAGGCATACTTAAGATAAAAAATAGCGCAAATATGACACCTATGTCGTATTTTTCCTTCAAACCATTTATGGTTTTGGTTACAACTAGAAGTGATAGAACCAGAAATAATGATGTCAAAAACCTAGGAATAACAATTGCGTATGCGTTGCCAGCTTCCCCTAGAAATGGAAATGAAAAAACGTAGTTCATTAAAAACCAGGTAAAGCCATAAGAATAAAAACCAAATGAAAATATTTGTCTAATATCTAGATTAGTAAATCCATCATGTATATTTAATAAACTTCTATGAAAAGTATACTCATCAATACTTCTAGATTGCAATATAGAGTATTCACTCCAACCAATATCGACGAAAATTAAGGCTGCTGTTAAAAGAAATAATATAGCAAAGAATAATATCTTCAAAACATTTAATTTTTTCATCGCTACAGACTTACCACGATTAACCATAACCTCTGTCTCCTGTATAATTTGGTACATATAACTGAACAAACCGCTGCGCATTATTAAATAGATGATACAACTAAGATCCGTTAGCTCAAAACAATAGATCAGTTTACATTATGTTTAGTGCATTAATGAAGCAACTTGTATTATTTAGAAATATTTTGCCGATATACCTCGGCATCCCAGTCCAGTAAATCTTCTATGGAATGAGGTGATAATAATAAAATATTTGATAAGGAATTTTGACGAATAGCAACATCATAAAAGCAACTTAATTGATCAAGCTGCGCTCTAGAGAGTGAATTATGTTGAAAAGTTCCAACGTTTTTACAAAATATGAACGCAGGTCTTAAATTCTCATTACTGGCTAGATGGTTTTCTAAGAAATCGCAATCACCAATCAATGCCTTTGGGCCTAGAAAAACCACGTGATCTGGAAACATTGCCCATTTTTTTTCAACCATGTAAGATAAATTAGGATGCACTGAAAGGGCATTAAACCTTGATAATTTAGCAGGAATATAACCATGCTTATTTAATCGTTGTATAGTATTTAATTCTATAACTGGAAGGTCCACAAGATCACTAACATAGATATCAGATTTTAACTTCTCAAGTATAAAGTTTAGAGTTGTGGTGACCTCATCTACGCTTTCTCCCGCTATTACCAAGCCATGATTTAATAAAAAAACTACACTTACATCTACATCATAAGATTGAATTTTATTGTATACATTTCTGGCAAGATCAGCGCCCGGCTTGCAGTAATCAACCAGCACAAAACTAAAATCCTTTGGAAGCATTTTTTTCAAAATAATATCACAATCATCTCTAACTAAATGAGATAAAACATCTATAGCATGTAGATGGATAACAATACGCTGAGGCATAAGTGCATGAATAAGTGTCTCTATAGAAGGTCGTAGGGTTGTCTCATTTGTCACAAGTGGACTTACATCAAATCTACCCTCATTAATGGCTGTACGAAGATAGGACAAATCCGCAGGTATAAAGATGTCCTCAACTGAAGCATCAGACAACCAAGTACCCGAGGCCTTGATCCATAATATATCTTCTTCCTTCCACGAAACATTTCCACCAGCACCTTGAACAAGGAGAGAATTAGCGCCAAATATGGTACACATTTTTTCAATTTCAGCTCGAACAGTTGATTTTGATTGCATTATTTTTCCCCATAGAGTTTTGTGAGTAAATCTTTCAATTCATAAAAATTGTTGAATGAAACATCAGGTTGGGCGCTACCCTTTCCCAATTTAATACCTTTATGTAACTTTTGAAAAGTAACTGCATCAATAGCTTCACGAGCACCCTGTACATCATTTAAAGGGTTATCTCCTACCATCCAAATACACCTACCCTTAGGTTGCATCTTGTCTAAAGCAAGCGCAAAAGGTTCTTTATGAGGTTTATCATAGCCTGCCTCCTCACTTGTAACTATATGATCAAAGTAATGATCCAATCCAAAATACACAATTTTTCTAAACTGTATTTGGGCAGTCAAGTCTGTCACTATAGCAGTAGAAATTCCCCACAATCTAATATCATCAAGAAGCTCTTTAACACCCTCAAAAAGAACAGCGTTACCTAAAAAAGTTCTCCAATATGTTTGTTCTAAATCAAGTGCCAATAATACTTGAGAACCTAATCCCATTATTTCAAGCATTCTTTGCATATATAGCAATCTACTATGGGATGAAGCGGTTCCCTCAAGACGCTCTTTGATATCCTGTCTAGCCCTCTTAAATGCTTTATCAAAATCTTCAGCCTTAATTGAAAAAGTATCAATTACCTTTTTCTTTACTGCATTTTGGGCAGCTGAATGTGCTGGATCATATGGATACAAAGTATTGTCAGTATCAAATAAAATAGCATCAGGAAATTGTTTTACGCAAGAAGAATTAAATATTTTCATTTTATAAACCTTTTTTTAAGAATTTGGTTTATGTGGGACAACGTTATTAACTGCATAAGACCTAAAGCACCACCGCTCCACTCTGGACTTATATCGATAAATTCAAATATTTCTGGGCAAATGACTTTTGCAGCCATAGCGATATCCTCCCCAGTAGTTTCCCCCTCAATGGTTAGACTGACCTCAGACCCATCAGGGCTAACGGTCATATCTACATGCAACCCGCAAAGCCCAACAAGTACTCTGCTTAGTTTCAACTCACTTAGACCATTACTAGTTGTTGCAACCAACTTAAGCTGTTTACTTACTTCTAATACTGAGTCACCGGACCGCCTTACCCAAAGAGGTTTAAGCGATAAAACCAAATCTGCAAATTTTTTTTGTGTGCGTATAAATTTTTCAGAATCTGCTTCCCTAGCCTCAAGGGATGAAATCACGTTCGCTAATGAATGCCCTCTAATGCCAACATCTCTTTGTATCTTAAAGTAACGTCTCAGATCTTCATCAATATCCAGATAAATTTTAAAATTGTAATTATCTCTTAATTGCGGAAGATAGAGTGCGTGAAGACCACTTGCAATGATGAAGTCATTGGATTGAATTTTGAGTAGTTTACTCATTTTACCAGTTGAATGGTTATAATGCCTAGCCTGGATTGGCTTACCATCAGTCAGAGTAGCTAAATCGTGGCTAAATCCCTCTAAATCGTTTGCCATAGGATTCAAGTGGGTCATAACTTGCCACATTGGTTTGTGTCTATCCCATAAATGATAGTCGTCGCCAGATAAACCTACGATTGAATGGTTTCCAAAAAGTCCGGTCATAGCATCAGCAAAAGTATCTTTGCCAGCTCCAGAATCTCCTGCAATTCCAATAACAAATGGTTTGCGACTTTTCCGGAAAAACTCGTTATTATTTATCGCTTCACGCCACATACGTACAATTAATAAAATGCCAATAGCAAAAATTCCAGTATCAATTATAGAATCCAAATTTATCATATAATAAAAATCAGTAAAGACGTTAGTAAGACTTAAACTTTGCCCATTAATTAAATAGATTTTTTCTTTCAACAAAGCACTAAAAACAAAAAGGGCAGAAAAAACAGCTACAATAACGACTGATGTTCTCCCGCTCATCGCTTGATAAAACACCAAAAAGGGAACTGTCCAAACAAACCACCCAGATGCTGATGGCATCAAGACCACGATTAGCACAAAAACAACTCCACTAATGGCAATAAATAAATCAAAATTAAGCCTTCTTAACCTCCAGGTGAAATAAAGTATTATAGTAAATATTAAAGGTAAGACATAAATTGGAGCTCCTTTACTCACATCAAAAGATAAACTTAATATTTTTGACATTTCTGGATTTTCAAGTAACATCTTCATCGCAGAATTTGAAATTAAAAAAGGCAACTCAACCACCGTTAAGGTGATTATAAATCCTTTTCCAAAATCATAAATTAAGTGTCGCAATGGTTTATTTTTGTAAAGAAACAAAATCAGAAAAGGAAGTACGATCAACATGCTTAATTTAGCCGAAATCGCTAATGCAAAGAAAACTCCTCCAGCTATTAATCGGTGAAGCTTGAGAAATAGCATTGCAATCATCAGAAATAGCGCTGGAATAATATCATTCAGACCAAGAAAATAGGTCGCAAGAATTACAACTGGTGACAACCAATATGAAAACAAAATTAATCTTTGTCGCCCATTAATAATACTATTTAATACACAAAGCAACGTTAAGTCACAAATCAGCAAAGTCAGTACATAACCATATTCAAATGGCACACCTAATATTTCACACAAAAGAGCTAGAGGTAATAATGTACCCCACATTGCATAACCATAAGGGAAAGCAAAAAGACTTCCTCCGTTTTCCTGCCAACTAGACCATGGATCTAAACTACCAAAAGTAATACTATTTTCTAAAAACGGCACATACCATTCTGTGACTACACCTGGCGATATGATAACTAGCGCAATAATTTTGACGGCTAAACCTAAATAAAATATAGGACTCTGAAACAATTCTTTCATTCGGGGAACCTGATTTTTTCCCATAAATCAGGACGCTTAGTGCACACAGCATCCATAACCATATGATTTTCTATGAGAAAACTAGCCATGCTGGTTATTCCCATCACGGGATCCCTACCTTGAAGTTCAGGTGAAACCAGACATAGCCTCAATCCAGCATTTTTTAATATCTTGTACTCTGCTGAGGTTAAGGGAAATTTACTAAAACAATCAACCCAAACCCAGTCAATCTCTTTAGACAGAACTAGAGCCGTCTCAATAGACTCATACTCAGAGACTCTGACAGCGCAGCGACGCTCTCCTGCTTTTGACCATTTAATTAAAAATGGAAAAGATTGGTCTAAAAAGAAATAACTTGTGATTTCCTTGTTATTCATCAGTTTTATTAAACGAGATTCAAGACCTTCTTCTTTAACATTTAGAATAAGCATGTCGTGGTTATAATGCTTGATCCATTCTTCAAAATCTTCTCCATCTGAAAAGGGGTCATGATGAATGATTAATTGACCACCCTTTGAGCGAATGTCAACTTCCGCACCATACTTATTGGGCAGGGCTTTTAATTGTTCAATTTTATTTATTCTATGCGCGATAATATTCATGACTCATTACACTTCTTGGGTTAGTGATAGAACTCGAATTTGTGAAGAAATCATTTAACAAACAAGCAGGATCTAGTAACCTACAAACTGCAGGCAAATTATCTACTGCTGGCCAGTCTAGAGCGATGGAATCAAAGTTAAGAAAACACATCCAAATGATAGAGACCAAGGCAGATAACACCAACGCATTAAACTGCTCCGCACTAAATGGATTTTTTTTTGATGATGCTGGGTTATCCATTTAATTTTAGCTTTTTACGAAGCTCATAGCTGAAAGCCAAAGTTCTCTTAATAAATTTTACTTTTGCCCCCCAACTAATATTCCAATGGGATGTGCCATAGGCGCGCTCCCCAAATCGGACATCAAAACGTTTAACCGCAAGCCCAGCCACCTTTGCTTGGTAATAAGCGTATAAATCTAGGGAAAAATCACTGGGTGGATCTTGCCAATCTTCAAAGAATTCACGGGGGAAAATTGTTGGCTGAGCATTAATGTCCCACATAGTTTTGCTCAAAAACAAAGTTTCAAAAAAACTCATCCCAATTGTGAAAACAACATCCATATGGGGGCGGCCATAACGTTTCCCTTTTACAAATAATTTTTGATTATCAGCATCAAAGAACTTTAGACCTTCTAGTATATCGGCAGGATCTGTTTGCATATCGGCGTGTGTCCATGCCAATAAATCAGTTTTTGAACTGCGTAGGCCAGCAAGGATGCCATTTCCGTAGCCTGAGTTTACTTCAACATTTTCAACGCGGATAAATGAATGGGAGGCAGTTAATTTTTGGAGGACCTCAGCGGAATTATCCGTTGAGCCATTATTTACCAAAACAACCTCAACTTCACGGCCCTGAAAAACTTCAGCACACCGATTGATCAAAAGCGGGAGACTTTCTGCTTCATTATAGCAAGGAATAATAAGAGAAATTATTGTTATGTTAACTTAACTCCCAAAAATACTTAATTAATTATTATTAAATTAACTGTTGAAAACAACTTTCTTCATCCCAGTCAAGTTTAAAATAGTTGAAACCCCTGTTGCGGCTATAAAAGCTACAAAAAAATTAAATTGATAATCCTGCAATACTTGCACCGTAATTTTGTTCACCCCAACATTTGCAATAAAGGTAACTAAATACAGAAGGGAAAATAGAAAAAATATTTTAGGCCCCCTTTTTGTACTCTGAAACGTGAAACTTCGGTTTGCAAAATATCCAAATAAAGCCCCAAGAATAAAACTAATTCCTTTCGCTAAAGAAAATTCTATGCCAATGGTAATCAGCCCAAAATAACTTGTTAGATCAATTGCAACACTTGTAAAGCCTACAAGCAAAAACCTAAAAATCTCTTTTGTGTTTTTATTTTCCACGTCACTCATTAGATTTCACTTAAACCTTCATTGATGTAGGCAAAGCATAAGGATGGCTATGCCACTTATCAAAACAGGATTGCCAATATTCAAATGTTTTCAAATCATTTGGCGTACCCCAACAAATATAATAGTCAATATTAAAAACCTTGCAGTTAAGCCCAAGTGCGATGGCATCATTAATGGCAGTATCAACATAATACTCGCCATTGATACGACCTTTACGGGTCTTCATGCGCTTAACACAGCGTCTAAAATCTGACATTTTCCTAAAGGTGAAAGCCCCAACAACAATGGGGTCATTGGCGGGATCATCCAATGGTGTTTTTACCGAAACATTTTTGATTGTTCCTGTCACTTTATCAACATCCAGCCAGCCATAAGCATTAGGATTGCGGGCGGCTCCCGGATAACCCTTTGCTCCCCATACGATGACATCGATTGTCTCTTCATCAAAAAGCGTCTTTAATGCGTCGATGTCGTATAACATACCATTATCACAAGCCGCGATTGTTACAGCAACATCATCAGCAATACTCTCGCCACCTTCAAGGCATGTTGAGGCCTGACCATCGGTCATGTGATCAAGCATACAAAAGTCGGCGTCTGGTTGTTCTTTTTTTAAAGCGGCAACTAAATCGTCTACATCAGGAAGGTCCGTACGTAAAACAAAAACGTTTGTGTCTGTTTTTGGAAGATTAGCAAGTGCTTGCGTCGCCATAGCCTTACCACTTACCTGAATCAGTGGTTTGGGCACATCGTATCCCTCTGCGCTAAAGCGACTGCCAAGGCCAACCATTGGTAGTAATAATGCGCCGCCTATATTGAAATCCGGCTGTCCATTGTTGATATTTTTGAATATGTTGGACCAATATCTATATTCTTCTAAATCAGAAGGAACGCCCCATTGCATAAAAAATTCTAAATCATAAACTAAAACTTTAAGGCCATCTTCCATCATGGGCTTATAAACCATGGAAACATAATATTCATCGGCCACCGTTAGGCCGTCTTCGATGCAGCGTTTGAAATATTGATCCATTAACTTTGCTGATTTGAAATAATATGTTCCACTGGATGCAAATTCCTGACGTGGGTTATCGGTAAAGGGTTTTTTTTCCTGAATATCATAAGCCCACATATCCTTCTCAGGAACGTAAGCATAATAATTACTCCAAAGGGTGTGGGGATGAAACCCTCTGTAACTTGGGATTGATCCGTCGCATCCTGTTTCTAAAACTTTTGTTTTAAAATCCGCATAATTCCAGTAACAGGTGAAATCGCAATAATTAACAATGGTGGGTTCATCGGCATTGAGATGATCAATAGTTTGTTGAACGGCATAAACAGGGCCTAATTTATGGGGGGCAATACCCACAATGCGACCTGTGGGGCAAATGAGTTCTAAAATTTCACGCATTTTATAATCAGGATTATCAAGGTGATCTTGATTGCATATAAAAGTGAAATCATTTTCGCCAGGGAACATTTCTACAACATGCTGGATAATGGTTTTACTATCTACCTCAATTAACGGTTTGGGAACAGTATAGCCAGCGCGGCGAAACCGTTCTCCAAAACCAGACATTGGAATTACTATTTGCATTATTTCTTCCATAACCTTTTAATAGTTATCAAATATCAATATTAGCGAAGTGTCACGATATTATTGGCAAGTTGATAGCATTTTCAAGAAAATATTTTGATAAGTTCAGTTGATACTTAAAAGTAAAAAACTACACAAAACTTGATACTTCATAAATTTCTAGATTATCATTGATGAAAACAAGTTCAACGTTTTCAAACTTCTGGAGTAAATTACTTCAATAAGTACATAATCTAATACACACGTTGAAAGGTCTCTTTCATAGTAGTCGAAATCTAAATAACATCAAAATGTCATCCAGAAAATTCGAATTAAAGTCAGTAATAAGACTACCTAACCGTCGTAATTGTCAGCAGCGTGAGGAGTGTAGCTCAAGATTCAAATATTGACCCAATATCCTTAATAAGCAACGTGTCACATCACCCCAAAAACTTGACGCTACACATGACATATATGTCGACACGAGACAAATCTATCTGAAATCTTATATTTGGCACACCGATAGATCATGCCCAGTAGCTCACTCACCGACTAAGAAAAGCATTAAAAGTACAGGATTAACTTTAACGATTTTCCCTAACCCAACCATTAGTCGCTTCACAAACACTAATAATATCGTCTTTAGTATGAAAGTAAGATATTGGTAAGCTCAAGGTAGTATCGTGTATTTTTTGACTTATAGGATAGTTACCAGTAACGAATCCTTTCATAGCTTCTTGCCTGTGGGGGGATACCGGATAATGTATTTCAGTATTTATCCTGTTTTTAAGTAAATACGCCCTTAATTGATCCCTTTTCTCGTGTCGTATATTAAAGATATGGTAGACATCAAAACAATCATCGCTCACAACTGGTTTCACAAAATCCTCATCCAGGTTATCAAAATAAACTCTTGCTAATGCTCTTTTATGACTCGTAATATCACGCAGGATCTTTAATTTTATAGATAAAAATCCAGCCTGTATTTCATCTAATCTGGAATTATAGCCTAACTCACTGTTATAGTATTTCTCACTACTACCATAATTTCTCAGAGATCGTATTCTATCGTTATAGGCTTCGTCTTCACATGTTATCGCGCCAGCGTCGCCAAGAGCTCCAAGGTTTTTTGTTGGGTAAAAACTGAAGCATCCCGTTCCAAAACTACCAACCATTTGACCCTTGAATTTAGCGCCATGCGCTTGAGCACAGTCCTCTATAATTTTTAAGTCATATTTATTAGCGATCTTAGTTATTTCCTCCATATCACAAGGTTTACCGTAAAGATGAACTACTAAAATAGCTTTGGTGTTACACGTAATTTTTCCTAATATTTCAGAAGGATCTATATTATAAGTTTTTATATCTGGCTCAACTAATATTGGTTTAAACCCATTTCTAATAATAGCCAATATCGTAGCTATATATGTATTTGCAGGTACAATAATTTCGGAGTCTTTTGGGAAATCAAAGGCATTAATAGCCAATACCAAAGCATCCAGCCCAGATGCCAACCCGATACAATGATTTGCGCCACAGAAATTGGAAAAAGCTTGCTCAAATTTAGTAACTTGGCTGCCTAATACATACCAACCACTTTTTAAAAACTTATCAAACGATTCACTATATTCAGAAAATAGTTTTTCGTTTACTTTTTGTAAATTTTCATATTCGATCATTTAATATCTTGCGTCTATGTAATCATCTTTTTCGTAAAACTCAGATGAAAAAACCAAAAGAGTCGAATTTATTGAAAATTCGTCCATTGTGTGCCAATCTTTAGGGTTTAAAATTAAACATTTATTAGGCTGATCCAATAAAAACATACTTTCAGTTTCACCATCATGCACATAGACCTCACAACTGCCGCTTAGGCATATTAATGCTTGTATCGTTTTTTTATGCCTATGGCCACCTCTTTTCCCTAAAACATCATAAATATAGTAAAACCTTTTAATCTCAAAAGGCAATAATTTTTCAACGACAGTTAAACTTCCTCTGTCATCAGTAAATGTTGGTAGGTTAATAATATATGCCACTTTAAATCTATAATAATTCTTTGTTGCTAACAATATTGTAATTACCTACGATCGTTCTCTTTATTCTACTCAGTATTTGTTTCAGCCTCAGTGGTTTATGCGTCATCACTCCATTGTAGTCAGTTACTGCATCAATTTTTCTCAATGATTGAGTAATTATTTGAAGATGTTTTGTATATGGTTTGTACAAAATATTAATATCATTCAAATCCAAAATATAGCTTCCCATCTCCACCCTTTCATTCTCAAGAACTTTATAACCATGAAAATGGTAAAAAATAAGATCAAAATGTTTATCAATTCGCAAATTATATTGCTGTATATTCCATGGCGCCAATCCACCGCCAAGGTTTTGGAGTTCATGTATTCCATCAAATCTAGACATCCAATCATCAAGATATTTTTGATCTCCAAATTTTCCATCTTCCAATCTTGCATAGCACCAGTCAATACATGCATCTTGCCACCAATTTAACACTTGCATGCCATTTTCATTATTTTTAAAGGTCATAAACTGAACACAATATTTCCCACTAAAGGCACTTTGATCATATCGCGGGGTATATCTATGCTCTGTTATCATTACAGACTTATCACCCATTTCGTCGATAAGAATAGCTGGATCACTAAAAAAATATAAGTCTGCATCTAGATAAGTACACGCATCCAGGCTATATTTTTCAATGCAATATTTAATGGTCGATGGGGTGCAAGTCCAACAATATTCTCCTGCGGTACGTAATTCTTTGACTTTCAATAGTTCTTTATTTTCAAACTCATTAAGAGATATTACAGTTACGAAATCCAAATTAAGGTTTATTAGTAACTCATAACTTTTGTCATCGAAAGCGAATATATAAAGATAAAAATCATCACTATATTTCTTCAAGGACTCATACATGGCCAAACCGCGAGTTAGATAGTTACTATCAAATAAAGTACAGAAGTTATACATCTCTAGCCTTTTTGGCTAACACAATGTTATCCAAATATAAATCATCATTTTTTGGCAAGATCTTAGAAAGAATAAGGCCCATTATGTTTACGGGTGCCATTAAAACAATAGATAGTAATAAATTAGCATAGGCGCTTTTACTTACAGTAATCTTATAGAGATAAGCGTTTATGAGTTGAAATATAACCTCAACTCCATTGTTACTTTTCCTATGCTCAATTACTTGACTTACCAAAATACTGTCGAATTTTTTGTCTTGAAAGGGAATCAAATTCCCATCATAGAAAATATCTGCAAAACTATGATTTCGATTCCCCTCATCATCTATTTCTAACCCAGTATACTTATCCACATTGCACATTCTTTCATACGGCTTAGTAACACAACCAATATCAAGAAGATTTCCTTTTAATCTAACTATTAATAATGAAACACTTTGATACAATCCTTTACGTGCAAAATAAAACGGATTGATAAATAGACCCAATATTTTTGGATTAAACTGCTCACGCGCAATTAGTTCTTTTAATATACTAAACATTGTTTTTTAATATAAACCCTTTAAAAATGTATTCTTTATTTTCACCCTCAGCAGTCATAAAAGATTCCACGATACTGTAGTTCTTTTTCTCAACGTAAGTGATAAATTTTGCTTCGTCGAAAAACCAACAAGGATAACTGGCTTCATAAATACTCGGCGGGACTGTTTGTAATGTTATTTTTTCCCTACCTTTACTGAATGGAGTCCTATCGATCAAAATAGTCTGAAAACCACTTTCAAACAGTACATCAAGTAATTTAAAAGGTTCTTCAATATATTGTAAGACGCTGGACAAAATAAGAATACTCGGATTTTCCTTGTCTAAGCACTCCTCCACAGTATTGAAAAACTTCAATCTTTCATCTTCGAAGTGTTTTTTCCCGACGTCTACAAAATGCTTCTGTTCGACAATACTCCACGAAACATCCCTAAATTTGTCTAGAAATTTTTTATTTTGATAGTAAGTACTTCCTAAACTGCCACCAAAATCAAGCACTTTTACTCGCCCCGACGCCACCGGCAGCGCAACACCGAACATGAGTCCCGCAAGTAGCTGCCAAGAATATTGTATTTCTTCAAAAACGACACTATCACGCTCATATATCGCATCGCCATTTTTCACTTTTAGCAATGATTTCTTAACTTCTTGAATTATGACATCTGAGTCATAACCTCTGGCATCATTTTGAGCATCTTCCCAGTTCGCATAATCACCCCTCCACCCATTTTTATTGCGCTGCAACTTTCTAATTAAAATAACTAGAAGTGGTGGAATTAGTAACTTTACAAACTCTTTCATAATGATATTTTCTTAAGACTATTATTGTCATGTTCAGAATTAATTGAATAATTCAATTAATTCTATATTTAATATTTTTATCTGCAACTGGGAAATACTAAAAAACAGATCATATTGTGAAATTATAACATTAACGTCAGTGGCTTATTAGTTTTGCCAAATACTCTCCATAACGATTCTTGCCATAGTTATCTGTTGTTAATAATACCTGCCCTTAGTTAACCAAGCATTGTTCCAAGCTATTTCCTCAAGGCAGGCGATTTTAAAGCGCAATATAAGCTATATTATTGCTCTAAGATTATATTTAGGCTGTCCAATGATCGAGAGACTCTATACCTGGACAACGTTTTTAACTGGCCCTGCTTTGCGATTTTTGCGACATCAGCATATTGGTCAAGCTCTGCATTCCTTAAGATATGTAACAAATGTTCCTTTGAACTAAACTCTATAATTTCGTTATTAATGTCAAATAACTCACTATTCGTAATTTTTTTGTCTGTAACCATGCATGCACCAACACCTGTGCACTCATACATTCTCATATTGCCAGAAAAATCAGTAGCTAAGTCGATATGAATATTTAAACAAATCCTAGCTGATGCTAAACATTGATAAAAATCAATACCATAAACTGGAGGCATACAAACTTTTGACAAGATCCTTATATTACGGTGGAAATCAGAAGGGAACAGCAAAGACTTTAATCCAATCAATACTTTTTTGAAATCCCTTCTTTTAACTGCGTCTCCAACAATCTTTCTCAGCTGACTTGAAAAACCAATATTTGGTAATTGAGAGTACACTTTCAGATCTACGCCATTTTCTATTAGATATGATAGTATTTCAGCGCGACGGTGATGCTCAGAACTAATACTGCCTGCAAATACCACATCATGTATTTTTCCAATGCTAACAGTTTTATCTAAAATTTTATCAGGGAAAAAAACCCCTAAGTCATATAAATTATCGATCTCAGGGTATTCTTTTTTTACAAAAGCGCGTGCCGATGTAAATAACATATCAGCTCGATTTATCAATTTAGTATTTGAAATATCATGTCCAAGATAGAATGCCAAACGTTCATAATCGCCATGAGCACCATCAATATACCGATAATGATCATTTGTTGGATTAGGAATCAACAACAAATCTGGCTGGTGTTTTTTTATTTGGCTCAAAACAATTTTTTCTCTCCAGCTTGATCCATTAATGTTTCCTATATCATTTTCTTTTGCCCATTTCTTTTGGAGTGTTTCATTGTTTTCAATAACAAATTCTACATCATAACCGTTATCGTTCATGTATGCTGCAAGTGCTGCAGGCCAACCGAAGCAATCATCAAAAATCTTTTGCCTGTGATTATCAAAAGACAGCCCAGCCAAATCTTCATTATTTTTATAAAAGTAGTCAAGGTAATCAGGGTAATATGTCCATAGCATAAAAACCTTCATTTTTTTCTCCTCGAGTTATTGTCAAATCTGGTGTTTGAGGTTTGTCGATCATGCGGCGATCTGGTAGAGTTTTGTTGCCTCAATCCCGTCTTTGAATGTGATGCCAGTGATGACTTTGGCCAGGTAGTAAAAGCCACATAACTTCCTCCAGTTTTGCTCAGTACATTGCCCCAGTTTTAACATTATATGCAGCATTCCATCGCCTAATAGGCAGCCCTTGAGCTCTTGGTGTGATTGCGGATGGTGGTAAAGGCGAATTCAATTGGGTTACTGGTGTGGATGCTCTGCCAATACTCGGCGGAGAAGTAGTAGAATGCCATCAGCCCAGATATAGATGATTGGCTTGATATCAGACACAGCGTCTTTCTAACCGTCGTATTCCTTGGCCCAATCACGCTTCAGAGGCAAGAACGTATTCGCCAACAGTCCCACCGCATTAGGACCCAGAAGAACCTTGAGGACCGCGCCCATTTCACCGCTAGAAATCTCTTCGAGATAGAGCAAGGGCAAGGCCGCCTCCAGCGTCTTGGTTCTGCGCTGCTCGCGTCTTTAGCAATTCCGTCAGTGCGTCCGTCATTTCTACTCGAAGTCCGAATCAACAATGTTAACTTTTCCATGGTAGTGTATCTAATTTGGTTGGCCGGCTGTCTCACAACATCATTTCAACCAGATACAAAGATAACCTTCAAACCGCCCAAACACCACATACAGTCATAGCTCGAAAAGCTCTCTACTTTTTTTAGAGTGACTATCACTTTCGGGCAGATTAAATACCACAACTTTTTCTCGCGCCTTAATTATTAAATTAACACTCATATGAAATTGCAATTAAGGTACTCTCAAAACTTAACCACGCCGCAACCAAATGCACTCATTAAAAAACGTTTATTTACAATTTTTAACACTGATTGGTGTTAATATATCTTATGTAATGTATATGCACCAGCAAAGCAGTCTTACACCTTGAAGTGATCTTTCCTTAATATCCTGAACGTTAATACATTTTTGTATCCGTATAATATCATATAAAAAGAAGGTCTTATTTTTTTAATTATTAGTGATGAAAAAACTAGCGTGAAAATATAAGATAATAATGTTCCATATGCGGCACCTGTTATCCCCATTGAGCTAATGAATAAATAATTAAATATAATATTGGCTACAATACCAATGAAATGGATGGCTAAATCGTACCTCTGTAAGTTTTCACTTAACATCCACTTTCCTCTCACTACCCCCATAAATATCATAAAACTACAACATATATGTATAGATAAAATATCAGCAGCCTGCTTAAATTCTTGACCGTACAATATGTCAATTATAGGGACTGAAAAAAATATTATAGGCAGGCCTAAAAGTAAAGCTATTGTGAGTTGGAGATCATAAAGCTTTTGTAGCCTCTCAATATACAATTCATTGCTGATTTTTTTAGCATTAACAATCGCGGGAAAAAGTGACGAAGCAATAATAATCGGGACAAAATACCACACCTCACTTAATCTTATCGCAGCCGCATATTGCCCTACTGATTCCGCGCCCAACATCATTTTTATCATAACCTGATCTATCTTCATATAGATAGATACAGCAATTCCACTTAATATCAGCGGCCAACTATCCTTTAAAAGTAAGACTGCAGTTTTAGGTCTAAATTGTAAATTTTTTATACTTAATTTTGTATTGCCATTGATATAAAAAAAAATCAAAACAAGAGATAATACCACGCTATCAAAAAATATTACCCAGGCGAAAGCGACAAGTGGCGCATCAAATAATATAAGTACTATTTTCGCCACCGACGATAGAGATAGACTTGTTATATTTGCATAAACGACATACTTACTCATAACTTTACTTTGAAAATAAAAATCAATGACATTAAAACTCTGAAATATAGTGGTGCAACCTATAATCAGAATTAAGTTATTTGTAGAGGAGTTATTTGAAGTAAGGTTTACAGCGGCGGCAAGTAGTACCAAAGTGATAAATGCACCCATAACTTTTAACCAGAACGCTGTCCCTATAAGCTCATCTTTACGGTTCTCATCCTTTACAAGCTCCCGAACAACAATGCCATCAAGGCCAAAAGTTGCTATGTAAGCGAATAAGCCCACAAAACTTTGCGCGTAAGAAAAAAATCCGAAGCGCTCAGGACCTAAATATCTAACAACCCAAATGCCTATGAAAAGGGCGGCTATTAAACGAAGTACTTTTTCACCTATCAGCCATGAAGTATTTTTAAAATACTTCACAAAACCATGATGGTTTATTAAAGTTTTAAACTTGGCTATCATCTATTGCTCACTATAGAAAAGAATGTATGACCCACACTATTGAACTCTTCAAGGTATCGACTTGCCTTAAAGAAAAACATTTCGCTATTTCAATAATATTACCCCAAACTGATATATTGTTTGGCGACCTCGAGCGTAGGCTTTTCTTCAAAATTCTCAACATCAAAGCTGGGGTCATGCGCGTCACCGCGATTAATATAACCATAGCCCGTATCAGTCTCATTCGCGACTATATCAAAAGTAACGAGCTTTCCTGCTTCAGCCAATGGGACAGCCTCTAATATGGATCTTTTAAATGCTATTTCATCCTGAATAACGTGGTCATCTGCAAGTACTAAAAGTAAGGGTCGTCTTCCGATGAAAGTGCCACCAGAGCAATCGCTGGCGCAGTATTTCTCCCTACGGGCTCTAAAATAATGGATCCTAATCTATTGATTTATCGCAACTGCTCTGCCACAAAAGACCTATGCTCTTCGTTGCAGATGGTGACTGAAGTCCTTATTTATATGCCATCCAGTCTTTTAAATGTAGTTTGCAGCATAGTCTCTGCACCATGCAATACTAAAACTGTTTGGAACTAGTGGACCAAGACAAATGTCATAAGCGAGTTCCAGAACCACCTGCAATTATTACTGCTTTAATCATTAATAATCCTCCTAATTTAGAGTGTAAAAATTATATGTCGGTTACTAGCCTTTGATAAAATTAAAGGAACACTGAAGCTTATATTTTTGACACCTTACATCAAGGCCAAAAAAGTAACAGACACACCTACAGTCAATAGGAGCAAAGCGATTAGCTAATAAGCTAACATATCGAATAGATTTATTAAGCCAAAAGTTACTAATCAACACAATATTTAGAAATCAATTCACATACGTAATCAATTTGTTCATTTTCTATTTCTGGAAATAATGGCAGAGACAAAATTCGGGATTGATTGTAATAGGCATTAGGAAAGTCTTTAGGTGTATGACCAAAACGCTCGTAGGCTTTTAAAAATGGTAATGCTACGGGATAGTTGACAACTGTTTGAACCCCATTTTCTTTCAGAAAGAGGGCCAAACCATCTCTATCTTCATGTTGAATAACAAATAAATGCCACACATGGGTCTTCCCCTCATCAACAATAGGGAGCAGAATAGATCCGATAGAAGACAGTTGTTGCAGATATCTCGCCGCAGCTGTTTGACGTTGCAACGTCCACCTCTCTATGTGTCCGATTTTTACATTGAGTATGGCTGCCTGCAAACTATCCAGTCGACTATTAATACCTTCGATATCATGCGTTCCCTTGACCAAGCCACCGTGACGTGCATATTTCGACATATGTTTAGCCAGCGCCTGGTTATTGGTTACTATAGCTCCAGCATCACCCATGGCTCCAAGGTTTTTACCGGGATAAAAAGAAAAGGTCGCTGCATCCCCCATTGTACCAACTTGATTACCGTTAAAGGTAGCAAGGTGTGCTTGTGCACAATCCTCAACAACCCACAAATCAGAATCTTTGGCCAAGCGCATAATTTCATCCATATCGGCTGGCTGACCAAACAAATGTACAGGGATAATTCCAACAGTTTTTGCTGAAATTTTTTCGCGAGCCGCCTCAATATCTATCGTATAGCCATCAAACTTAGTGTCACAAAATATGACGACACCCCCTGCCTGAGTTACGATTTCAGAAGTTGATATCCACGAATGTGCCGGTACAAGAACTTCATCACCGTCTTTAAGACCCAATGCCTTCACCGCGATATACAGCGCATCGGTTCCATTCGCACACGATACACAGTATTCCGTGCCAATTAAACGAGCATAACGTTCTTCGAATTTCTGAACATGCGGCCCTCTGATAAAAGCAGAATCGGAAATTACGTTACTTATTGCAGTATCAATTTCTTTTTGAATAAGACCATGATGCTTTGTTAAGTCATTAAATGGAACTTTCATTTATACAACCTCCAATGGAAATTTAGTTGTTGTTCGCGTATTGATTTCCCATACATTAAAGTTAATGATATTATTTTTGAATGCCAAAAATAAAAACATCTCGGTATTAGCGGCCGCCATAGCAACATCGACTTCATTTCTTGACCAAAGTGTACGATGAAATGACCATGACCGCGATGATTGGAGAAGATCATATCGCTGGGTATTAAATAATCATTTATGACAGTGGGTGTCAGTTTCTGATCTACACAAGTATGAACCGTTCCGTTTAACTTTCCCTCTGAAAAAATATCCAACAATTTCTGTTCAAATTTTCTTATTAACAAGGCTTTTTTTATAAATTTTAAATTCACACTACTCTTTTAAGATGCGCCATTAAGTAATAATTATATTTCAAAAAATTAACTTTTAGACTTTAATATTTTACTGGAATCAGAGTCTCTCGCCTAATTTACAATGCTCCGGCCTAAATCTTAGAAATATCTCTTTTCTTGTCTCCATAGATTCATAAATTGCCGATATTAATTCCACACTTTTCCTTCCCTGAAGCCCATCCACCATATGCGGCTTATTCTCTAAGATACTCTCAACCACATGATCATAGTATGCTTGGTGTCCAAATCCATAGACATTTGGAGGATTAACAGAATATTTTTTCATTACATCTCCATCTTCACTAATCGGATCTTGAAAATTCCAATGCAACATTTTATTTACTGCGAATCCACCGATCTCAGCAGAACCTTTTTCCCCTAAAATTGATAAAGAACCCTCCAAGTCCTTCGGCCTAATAGCCGTAGTAGCTTCAATAATCCCCAAAGCACCACTCCTAAATTTGAGGATGACAGCTGCAGTATCTTCTGCCTCAATATTAGCTAAAGCGGTTATTCCTTTAGCATACACTGAGTCGACCACACCAAACATATATTGCAGCAAATCGATGTGATGACTCGCTTGGTTAGTTAAAACGCCACCATCCATAGCCCAAGTCCCCCGCCATGGATCCTGGTCATAATAAGCCTGATGTCTAGACCATCTAACACGTACCGTCCCCATAAAAAGCTTTCCAAAGCGCCCCTGATCAAGCGCTTTCCGAAGATGTAAAACCGGTACATTGAAGCGATTTTGTTTCACTACAAATAACTTTACACCATGTTGGTCGCAAGCTTCAATCATCGAATCGGCATCATCTATAGTTAACGCCATCGGCTTTTCAACCACTACATGGGCACCATAGGGCGCTAGATCAATAGTATGCTGGGCATGCAGCCCACTCTGAGTAAGCACCACCACTACATCGACTTTTTCTGTCTTCATCATCTCATGAAGGCAGGCATATGCTGGCACGCTATATTTATCGGCAATCGCCTCAGCCTTACTGACAACTTTATCGCACACAGCTACAAGTTGCGCACCCGCAATCTGATTCTCACCTAAAAGTTCACTATGCCGCTTCGATATTCGCCCGCACCCAACCAATGCAAATTTAATCATAAAGACTCCTCAATTTTTTAATTTTTTCTTATACACCACTAACTGCAAAATCCAAACGTTGTGATTTGAAATGATGTGGAAGTTTTCAGTTATTTTATCTGGAAAGCTGAGCCACAATTTTGGAAACGTCTCTCACATAAAGTTCAAGATTACGCTAACGAAATGTTTTTTCGTTGGATAGTGCCGATCATGGGTGACGCGGCTGTATATGACGGCCCAGAACATCTCGATGGGATTGGGTTGAGGGTAATAGGGCGGCAGTTGGATCAAATGAATGCGACAGTTTTTGCGCGACAGGAACACTCTAACATCGAGGCCTTTGTGGTATTGGACAATGCTTCAAATGATCATGCTCTAAACATCTAATATCACTATGTAATAACTTAGATGAAGAAGAGCTCGTTTACTAGAGCACCTTGCCCACCTCATAAAACTGAATTTTATGTCCCAGACTACTTAGCCGCCAAGAAATGAACAGACCATTTATCCCACCCCCAATAATCCCAACCTTCATACTTAATCCTTGTTGAAAACATCTCTTGTAAAAACTTTAGAGATACTGTCACTTAATTCTGCAGATTGGCGATTGGCGATAATGATCTCAGATCTTAATTTGAAAGCATTAAGATCTTTCACGACTTCTGACCCAAAAAATTCCAATTCTTGTAAAGCTGGTTCATAAATAAGAACCTCAACTCCCTTAGCTTTGATTCTTTTCATAATGCCTTGAACAGCTGAAGACCTAAAGTTGTCACTACCCTCTTTCATAACAAGGCGATGGAAGCCGACAGTCTTTGCTTTTCCCTTTAAAATTTGGGCGGCCATAAAATCTTTGCGAGTGGTATTAGATAATACAATAGCCTCAACTAATGTCTGGGGCACCTGTTCATAATTAGCCAGTAACTGTTTAGTATCTTTAGGAAGACAATACCCACCATAACCAAAGGATGGGT
>Ga0209534_10000612_pt1 | contig 40958 bp, 22 predicted proteins | sample COG_07_FD_184751 | JGI IMG/M metagenome (GOLD analysis project Ga0209534, IMG submission 184751) | Pelagic Microbial community sample from North Sea - COGITO 998_met_07 (SPAdes) (version 2) | ecosystem: Environmental > Aquatic > Marine > Neritic zone/Coastal water | place: Helgoland, sampling...
CAGAATTGATAACGCTACCTTATCTTTAACCTTAGGTGAAAGAACTGCTGCTTCATCCAACAACTTTGCTAACCAATACTTAGTTGATGACACTGTATGCTCAATCTACACTGTTAACTACAATGTATTAAGAATTATGAGTGGTATGGGTGGTCTTGCTTATTCCAATTAAGCATAGTTATTGTCTAAAACTTTATAATTTATTTTTAATTATTTTTAATAAATTTAATTAAAAATTGAAATTAATACTTACAAAGACTATAATATAAAAAATAAATAATTAATTATTATGTCAGAATGTATAGAAATCGGTGGTATGACTCCTTTGTATGAAATTACTCAAAAAGATATCTTAAAAATTTTAAAAGAAAGGATGTATCAAATCAGAAAATCAGACATTAACAAATCAAAAAGAAATTCTGCTAAAGGAGGTCATGTTATGTGGTATAGAGTAGGAATTAATCAAAAAGGAGAGGAAGTTCCTCAAGGAATTTTACTATCTTCATCCTCAGGTAATATAGCTTGGAAAAAACAATTATCCAATATTAGTAAAAATGATTATGGAATAATTGGTGTAAAAAAATGTTAACCTTAATTAGATGTTGAATAATCAATTCAGAAGATATCAAAAAATATTTTTTGAAGATTTTTATTTATTAGATTGGCAAGATAATTTAAATCATTATAATTTTTCTGTATCAGGATCATCATACAATATTTATTTTATTAAAATCAGTAAAGAAGAAAAAATTATAAAATGTTCATGTATAGATTTTACCGATAATTGTGATAATATAATATGTAAACATTGTTGTTTCATTATATTTTTTGTAATTAAATTATTCAATAAATTTAATCCAAAATTTAATCAAATTAAATTGAATCGACCAAATGGTTATAATATGATTAATACTAGTGAATATTTTAACAAATATGTTTTTTCAAATGTAGAAATGTTAATTATTTCAAAATATTTTAAATTAATCAACATTAATAAATCATATATCAATACCAATTATATTGATAAATATAAATACATTATTTTATTAGAAGAACAAAATAAAGTATTATATAAACAATTTATCAATAATAAAATTCCTGAAAATAAAATAATTGATTGCGGTATTTGTTTTTTTAAAATTGATAATCAAGAATATTTGTCATGTCCAGATTGTAATAAATTTATTCATAAAAAATGTATGATAAAATGGTTAAATAAAAAAGAAAATTGTATATATTGTAGAAGTGATATTTGGTCTAATTATTTCTCTTTCGAGATAAATAAACAATTAAATTTATTTCAAAATTAATATATAAATTAATAGTATATGATTATATTCTTATTAATTTTTATTGGTTTATTATTTTTTAATAAACAAATAGATAATAAATATAAAATTATTTTAATAGTATTAGTATCATTTTTATATTTCAAACATAAAAAAAGGGAAGAATTTGATATTTTAAGTATGGATTTTGAAAGTTCAATTTTCAGAATTCATGCTCAAAATATTAATTTTAATTGGTTAGAACCTTACAAAAATTCAAAAACTTATGAAAGTATTGGTACTGGTATATTAATAGATAAAAAAGGATTTATTTTAACTTGTAGTCACGTTATTGAAAAAAGTATGAAAATATTCATATCTTTACCAGCAATTGGTAAAGAAACTTTTGAAGCAGAGATTTATAAATTTAGTCCTCAGGTAGATTTAGGATTAATAAAAATAAAAGATCTCAAAAAATTTAAAGAAAAATTTGGCAAAGAATTAAAACCATTAACTTTAGGTGATTCTGATAAAATAACTTTAGGTGAAAATGTTTTAGCTCTAGGTTATCCATTAGGTGAGGATAAATTAAAAAGAACATCTGGAATTATTAGTGGTATTCAAGATAGTAGTATTCAAACTGATACTCCAATTAATCCTGGTAATTCTGGAGGTCCGTTAATTAATAAAGAAGGTAAAATAATAGGTGTTAATTATGCTATTCAAAATAATGCTAATAATATAGGGTATTCCATTCCTATTTATTTATTTCAAAAATTAGAAAAACAAATGAGAACATTAAATGAAAATAAAATAATTCATTCTGCAGTAATTGCTGGAACTATGAATAATACTAATGAAAATATGATAAAATATTTGACCTTAAATAATCAAAAATGTACTACTGGATATTATGTTTCTCAAGTATTTGAAGGAGGTCCTTTAGATAAAATAGGAATAAAATCTGGAGATGTAATTTGTAGTTTTAATAATTTGAAATTAGATAATTATGGAGAAGCTCAAACATCTTGGAGTAAAGAGAAAGTTCATTTATTTAATATTTTAAGTAGATTTAATAAGGGAGAAAAAATTTCAATAACTTATTATTGTCAAGAATTAAATAAATTAATTAATAAAGAATTAGTTTTAAATGATATGACTTTTTATCCTATTAGATATTATTATTCTCCTTTTGAAAAAATAGATTATATTATTTTTGGGGGAATGATTTTAATGAATTTGTCTATGAATCATATTGATATCTTTAGCGATGATTTACAAGATTATTATGATTGGGATAAGAGAAATGAATCATTAGTTATCTTGACTAAAGTTTTACCAGGATCATTTTTAAAAAGAAATAAGATTCTAGGAGAGGGTCAAATAATTACTGAAATTAATAATATTCTTGTTAAAAATATTAACGATATTAAATCTGCGTTAAAAAAACCATTAATCAAAGAAGGTGAGCGATATCTAAGTGTCAAAAATCATAAAGATAAAATTTTCATTATAAGTTATAAAAAGATAATAGAAGAAGAAAGTTTTTTAACAGAAAACCACAAATATCAATTAATGTTTTTAAAATAATATATAAAATTTAAAAAATAGTATAATTTTTTTTTATTTTGTAATTATATATTTAAAAATAATGACATCCCAACTAATTTCATCTGAAACAATGAATAATGTCAAAGGGACATGGGCTAAAGTTGGTACTATGTTGATAGTTGCACACGTTTTATCCACTTATCTTCAAAACAATGGTGAAGGTTTATTCAATCAAGCTTGGATCCAAGCTTCTTTGTTTACCATCATTGGTTTCAACGTATACGAAGTAATTGTATCTAAAATGTTACAAATTGACGTTGAAGGTGCTGAATTACAATCTGTTATTGATGACACTATCAAAGTCGGTACTATGATGGTTGTTTCCACTGGTCTTAAAGGTGCTATGAACGGAACTAACGAATATTCTGATAAATGGATGAAAGGTTCCTTATACACTCTTGTAGGTTTTGCTGGTTACAGATTAGTAACCCAAAAAATGATTCCTGAAGTTGATGAAGCATACAGTGGTGCTCTTAACACACAAGTACAATTCGCAACTATGATGGTTATCTCCAGATTAATTTCAGGCGAAGCTTTCGATGCTGAATACATCAATAGTTGCTTGTACACTTTAATCGGTTTCGCTTCTTACGATCTTGTTGTAAGCAAAATCTAAATTAACTTGATATTTAATAATATTTTTACTAATTGAATCTAAATCATCTTTGATAGATTCATACAATTCTTGATTATCAATTAAACTATTATTATTAGTTTCATTAATAATTATTTTATTTGTTATTTTACTTCTATGGTCCCAAATACATTTTTTATAAATTTGATAATTTTCAGAATAATCTATTTTTTTCTTTTTAAACAATATTCCTATTATTTTTGAACAATGAAAATCTATAGCTTCTAAAATAATATCTTTTTCTTTTATTTTTAATTTAAAATCAAAATTAGTTATTTCTAATTCTATTTTTTTTATCTTTTTTTGATCATATATTTTTAATGCTCCATTTATCATTCTAATGTCACACTTCATTCCGCCATATTTACTTCTTAGAATTAATGACCAGATTGAATTAAAATTATAATTTAAAATATCTGAATTCATCTCTGAAAAATATTGATTGTAATCTAAATTATCTATTCTAGGTATTTCTTCTTTTATTTCAGATTTAGCTAAATATTCAATTATATTCAAAATTATTAATTTGTCATTAGAACTTAAAACAAAACCTTTAGAAACAGCAGCCATATACCATACAATATTATTAAAATAATTATCTATCATTACATCTTCAATATATATAATGGCTAATCTTCTTAACAGTTCATTTGGATCTATATCTAGCAAAAGTTTACCAGTTCTAACAGCTTTTTTTATTTTAGATCTTCTGATACATTTCTGTAAATTACTTTTAAGAATGGATATATTAGTTTTTGTATTAATATTGTATACTTGATCAATAATTTCATGTTCTAATTTATTAGTTATTCCTAATATTAAAATCTGATTAAAATCTTTCTTTAATTTTATGCTACCAAATAAGTTATATTGATTTGAATCTATTTCTGAACTCCATTCAGGTATCATATTTTTATTCATTACAAAGTATTTTGGCATAGAATTTTTTTTAAGTTCATATTTACATCTAAACCATTTTGTAATATTCATTAATTTTATAATAATTAATAATTACTAATTAGTTATTATAATATTTAATAAATCAATTTTTAAAAACATATAAAATAAGATTTAAAACCATAAATTATTTATAAACTTAAATATAATGCCAGGAGGTTTAATTCAATTAGTATCATATGGTGCTTCTGATGCATATTTGACAGGTAATCCTGAAATTACTTTTTTTAAGGTTGTTTATAGAAGATATACTAATTTTTCGATGGAATCAATTGAAAAAAGATTTGATAGTATACCTAATTTTGGTAAAACTGTATCTTGTTTAATTGATCCTACAGGTGATTTAGTACATAAAATTTATTTAAAAATTGACCTTCCAGAAATTAATTTCAGTAATAAGAATGTAATTAATGATCAAGAATATATAATTGGTAAACAAATTCTAGTTGATAATTATGAGAAAATTTATTTAGAAAAAAAAACAGAATATGATAATTTTTTTACATATTCAAAATATAATATCGATGCTTTTAAAATTTTAAGTGTTTTGTTATTACCAGATGAAATTAATTTACAGTATTTAAAAACCAAAATTCTGTCTTTTAAAAGTATCAATAATGAAACAATTGATTCAAATAAACTTTTGATAAATTCAGATTTAATAAAAGAAACTGATATTATATCTTATATTTTGAATTACAATGATTATTCATCGGATAATACTGAAATTAGAAATACAATAAAATTAAAAGTAAATTTAATGTATAAAAATTTACAAAAATATCTAACTATATATTTTAATAATTATATAGATAGTTTAAAAAAATATCAAAAAATTGATAATGATAAAATAATTAATTTTGCTTGGATTAAAAGATTAGGTAATTTTATTTGTTCTAATATAGAATTAGAAATTGGAGGTCAAGTTATTGAATCTCATGATTATTATTGGAGGTTTATTTGGGATCAAATAAGTATTGATTTTAAAAAAAGAAATTTATATGATCAAATGACCGGTAACGTAAATAATTTAACAGATTTTGATACTGAAACAAAAGAATCTTATACATTATTAATACCATTATTATTTACATTTTGTAGATATCCAGGAATGTCTCTACCTTTAATAGCATTAAAATATCATGATGTTAGAATTAATATTGATTTTAGTAAAATTGAAGAATGCTGTTATTTAGAAGATTATGAAAAAGAATATTATCAGAATAAAATAGTAGAATATCAGAAAGATGAATTAGTCTATAATAAAGATTCTAAATTATACGATTTAAAATATAATATTGAAATTGATTTTAAAAAGTTAAAATTAGATCAAGATAGAAACATTTATTTTTATAATAATACTTATCATAACAGAAAAACTTTAAATTTTAATTATAGAATAAATGATTTGGATTCAAATTACATCTTAAAAACTTATGGTTCTATTAAATCTGATATGGATTATTATACTATGGATTTAGATCAATTTATTAAAATGAAATATACAACAACTGATCTAAAATTAAATCAAATATTTAAATCTACTTTAGATTATCATCAATATTTGAATAAAAAGCATTTATTAGAATCAATAAATATTTTAGATGCTTCTTTGTTAATAGATTATATTTATTTAGATGAAATGGAGAGAAAGAAATTTGCTCAATCAAAGCATGAATATTTAATTGAAAAAATAAATTATAATTTAATAGATAATTTAAATAATAAAAGAAATCTATTTGATTTAAGTTTTAGACATCCAATAAAAGAATTATTTTGGTTTGTACAACCAACAAGTTATTATGATTCTACAAGACCATATCAAGAATCAAAATATTCTAATTTTACAACACAGTATTATCAACTTGAATTAGATTTAAACAATCCGATTGATAGTTCTGAATTAGAATTAAATACTGTTTCTATATTTCCGAAAGATGTAGATTCAAAATTTTTTAATTATGTAACTGTAGATAAATCCCATAGTAATACAGCTAATTTAGGATTAAATTTGTATTCATTTTCTTTATTTCCTGAAGAACAACAACCATCTGGAAGTTGTAATTTTAGCTCTTTTAAATCAAAAAAATTAATTATCAATTTAAATGAAGATTATTATAAAACTTTTAAAGAAAGAAATATAATTTTAAGATCGTATAGTTTACATTACAACGTTCTTAGAATCATGGGTGGTATGGGTGCATTATCATTCAATTAAATCAATACTATTACTTTTACTCCATGTTAAAATAATATTGTTAACTTTTTCATCATTCAAAATTAAAATACTATTATATTTTTGATCTTGTTTTTCTTGTTTTTCTTCCACTAATATTGTATCATCATCTAAATCATCTTCTAAATTTTGTTTTATAATATCATCACTATATTGATTTGTTTTTTCGAAATATTCATCTTCTACATTATCTATATTTGAATTAAAATTTAATTTATCATTATCAAAATCAGTATTTTCATCAAATTCTTCATCATCAGATAAGGGTATAGGACTTGAACTAATATCGGAATCATTATTATCTGAAACAATATTAATATCTTCATCAGATGAATCAGAATCACTATCACTATCTGATAAGAAATCATAATCTGTAACAAATAATAATTTATCAATAACTTTATTAAATTTAGAATCATCTTTAATTTCAGATTTAGTTTTCAATAAAATTTTAATAATTGTATCATTAATATATTTCATATATTGACATTTTTCTAAAAATGTATAGTCATAAAATTGAGAAACCATAATAGTATTAATATTGTATTTTTCAAAAAAATCCTTACCAACTAATTTATAACAATATCTTATTCGTTCACACATTTGATCTTCATGAATAGGTGCAATTTTATCTAAATTTTTAGCTTTTGATAAACTCAACATTTTAATAATAAAATCTTGATTTCCGAATGATCTGTCAAATATAGCTTTTAATCTCTGTAATAAAATATCAATAAAAATACTTAATTTTTTATCAGTAGTAACTTTTTGAAATTCAGGTGTGTCTTTATATTCAGTTTTAATAATTTTATTAAAATAATTAATCCAGATTTTCTTTTTAGCAAATTCGTTATTGACAGTATAAAATGTTTTTATAAATTTTATAGTTTCAGGAATTAAATCTTCCGCATCCTTCTTCAATTTATTAATGATAATATTTTTTTTAAAATATTCTAGATTTTTAGATATAAGTAATTTAATCAAAATGACTAACTTTCTATCACTAATCTCATTTAGATTATTTCTTAAATAAACTTGAAAACTGTTTGTAAATTTATCTATAGAATCAATACCTTCAATTAATATAGTTAAATTGGATATTCTATTAGTTTTGTCATTATTTAAAATATTTATAATTTTTTTAATTGTTATATCCATTAAAATTAGGTAATGTTTTTTTTTTATTTTTGAGCCAAAATAAGATATAAAGGTTAAAATAATATCTTTGATTAAAGTATAATTTGAATGCCAGGCGGTTTATTACAGTTAGTAGCATATGGTATACAAGATTTTATTCTAACAGGTGATCCACAAATTACTTTTTTTAAGAAAGCGTATAGAAGAAATACATTATTTTCATCTGAGATTTTAAAATTAAAATTTTCTGGAGATCAAGAATTTGATAAAACATCAGTATGTAAGATACCAAATAATGGTGATTTATTGGGAAAGTCTGTTTTACAAATTGATCTTCCTATAATAAGCTGTTATCAAATCAAAGAAGATTCAAATACTATTAATGTGGATAACACCTATCAAGAAAATCAAATCTTAAAAAAATTAGAATTATTAAACGAGTTTTTAGATAAAAAATTAGATCAAAAACAATCACAATTATTAACTTATATTAAAGTGGGTTCTTCTATTGATGATATAAAAAAAAATATTTATGATATTGATAATTACATGGTTAAATATAATCTGAATTTTACATCTGATGAAATCGAATATTTAATAGATAACGATACTTGGTCAAATCTATCAGAATCATCAAAATCTTATATTAAAGATCTTTTAGAAGATACTAAAAAATTGGAAGTAAAAGATGTAGGTAATTTATTAAATCAAAAGAAGTATTATAATTCTTTACTTAATAATTTTTATTTTAGTTTAATTAAATTATCAATATTCAATCAATTAGAAATGGAATACTTTAGATTTTTAGATAATAAGTTACAAACATTTTATAACAAGCATATATTAAATTCATATGATATTTCAAATCAAATAAATAATAGATTAAAAGAAAAAATTTTAATTAGTTGGTACAAAAATAAAATTCAAGAAATTAATTCTTCTTCAGCAGCTCAGGACTTAGATGAAAATGAATACAATTTAAACTTTTTGAAAGATGGGGTTGAAACAAACAATATTAATGATTACAATACAATAATTAATGATAATATTATTCCCAGTAAATTCACAACAGATATTGAATTAAGTTATTCTTATGGAAAAGAAATATATCAAAAAACAATAAATCAAAGTAGCAAAATTAGTAGTTTACTATTTGATTCTTTAAAAATAAACTTTCTTGTAATAAAATCATTAATTAATATATTATATAATCCAGATGCTAAATTAATATTGTATTTAAAATACACTTATAATACATCTAATTCAGATAGAGTTGGTGCTCAAAGTCTAATTTTTTCTGATGATGTAAATTGGTTAAAGTATTATAATAAGTTGTTCAACTTATATGATGAAAATAACAATAAAATTTTAATTACAGATTATAATTTACCAATAAAAAATCTTTTAGAAAAAAAATTTACACAATTTAGAAGTGAAATGGATTCCATTATGAAATCTTTAACAGTAATTAATTCAGATAATTCTAATGATTTTTTTAAATTTTTATCATTTATTAATAGCTTTATTGGATCCTCAAATGGTTCTGCTAGATTTAATGATTCGATATGGAATAGTTATAATTTTTCTACTTCAAATAGTAGTGCAGATACTATTTATTTCAATACATCCACAATATCTACTTATGTAGATACTTATTCCAATAACTTAATATTTATCGACTTTAATAGTTTTATTTATTTACAAATAAAAAATAAGACAAGAGATTCTTTTAATTATATTAATACAAATATTTTAAGTACAGTTACAGGAGAAAAATATGTTGAAAATATTCATGATCAAATCTACAATTATTTAGAATATCAAATAAGAAGTTCAGATGTAACAGATTTATCTGCTATAAAAAGTTCTAGTAATGATGTTTTTACATTTTTATGTTCTGTTGTAGATTTTAATAAATTATTTACAGTTGAAACCATAGTAGATAATTATGTTAAAAATATTGCATCATATAAATATACCTTAAATATTGATCCAAATTTAATTGGTCAAAATATTAATTCTAAACATATCTTAAAAATTGTTAAGAAATACACAATTGATTCTAGTTGGTATTCTATTGCATATCAAAACAATAATACAACAATAATTATAAATAACTTATTTACAAATAGATCATTTTATAAAGATATTTTTGCTTCCTATACATTACAAATCAATGATGTAGAATATAAAATTAAAAATTTTAATGGTAATTATCCTTATGAAGGTACTGATTTGTTAGAATTAACAATTGATGATACAATATCCGATATTCAAACAGTTGTTTTAGTATCTGAAAAAAGTAATATTATTACTTTTAATTCAAATACAAATTCATATTATAGTACATTATATTTGAATTCTAATAAATTAGTAATTGAAAGAATAAATGATATTTTGATAAAAGATCCTTTAATCACTGATATTGATATTGAAGTGTCTTTAGATTCAAATATTTTAACTTCTGAATTAATAGAAAAATCTTCTGGAATTGTTTATAGTAGAGATATAATTTCACAATATTTGAATTTATCATATGATCAAACTTATGTAAATTTATTTGATGAGAAAATATACCCACTTTTACAGAATAAAATTTTAGATATTTCAAAATCTTACAAATATTATCAATTAGTTAGTATTAATCAAAATGTATTAGATACTTATAAAAAGTTTTTTGATGAATTTATTTCTGAATTGTCAGAAACAGTTGGATCAGCATCATATAATTATTATGATTTGATAAGTAAAAAAAATGAAAAATTGTCAATGGAAAGAATTAATAGAGAATTAAATAATACAACTGATTTAGTTTCTACTGGTAATATTAATGGTAATTCAAATCCAACAAATATTATTGTAAGAAATACTAAAAATATAACTAATCCTCCATTATATCAATATGAATTAGTTGAAGACGATACAATTATTGTGACTAACAATACTATTACTTATAATTATAATGTAACTAGTATTTCGGCTAATGAAATAATTTTGGATCAAAAATTTAATTTTGACAAAAATGATGTTACAATTACAAAAGAAACTAAATATATTAATTATGGAGGTGGTTATAAAATAAGCAGTGATAATAATCAATATTTAATTACAGGTTTAGTCCCAGTTATCGATTATCCAACAAATCCAGGTATAATAACTTCTAGTAATAAAGATGAATTAAATGTAGCAATCACTTATTGGGAAGAAACTAAAAATTCTATAATTCAAGTTGTACCCAATGGTAAAATAACCAGTATACAAATTATAGGGATAAGTACAAGAGCATTAACAGTTTCAGCTGATCCTTCAACAGATTTTACAGTTAATCAAAAAATATTTACTAAATCTAATCAATTAGTTGGTGTTGTTAATACTATTATAAATAGTAATGGAATATATATTATCAATTTGAAAAAAGATATTAATCTACCTATTGGTAGTCTTAATATAAATGATTATTTATATCAATCTATCACAATTATTAGAAAAGTTGTACCAACAAATACAACAAATTCAAAATTAATTGTAGAAGAACAATTTTTTAATACTTCAACAAACATCAAACAAATAACAAATATAATACCATCAGAAACGAGTACTGGTCAACCTAATCTATATTTAGATTCTGTATTTAGAAATGTAATTGGTGTGAGTTTAAATATCACAAATAATTCGAATTTTTTGACAGGAATTTCAAAAACAAACCCTGCTGTAATAACTAATCAAGAAGTTATTCCTAAAACTGCTATACCAGATTATTCTTATACTTTAGCTAGTAATGATAGAATCGCTATTTATGATACTAAAGGTTTTGTTAAATATGATATTATTAAAAATGGAGCAACTGACGTAAAACCGAATATAACATATTCTATTGGAACAAAAAATATAACATTTACTATTGCAATTAATACAGTAATACCAATTAATTCTAAGATATTTAAATCTGATGGGACTTTATTAGGTATAGTTAGAAGTATTGATGCTAATAACAGTAATACAATAATTTTAGATGAAAATGGATTATATGAAGTAATAAATACAAATACTACTATTTATAAAGAGGTTAGTATAAATGAGCTATATGATGTTAATCTCAATAATACCAATATAGAATTAAAAAATATATCAGATGGTACAAATGTAGATACTTCTCAATGGCCCAATAATTTAGAATCAAATACTGGTAAAATTTATAAAATTTCTAACAAAAATAGATTAGTTAAATCAATTGATAATATTACTTCATATAAAATTAAAGCCCTTGTAGAATATAATTTTTCAAGTACAACAACTATAAAAACTTATATTGATGGTAGAAAACCTATTGATACAAAAATAAAAGCAACTACTATTATCAATGTTGATGATGAAGATATCACTTTAGATTTAACTGAATCTGGAGCAGATATCAATAATATAACTATTAATTCTAATTTGTATAAATCTGATGGATCCTTTATAGGGAAAGTACTAACAAAAGATACAACATCTAATCAGATTTCTTTAAAAGATGGATCAAAAGTTTCTTTATCTATTAATGAATATCTTCATGTACTAAATGATATTTCAAAATCATCATTTATTTGTAAAACAGCTATAACATCAACTACAACATCATCAACCGATATTACAATTGATAAAGATGGTGTTTCATTAATTAATTATTATATTTATAAGAAAGATAATTCATTAATTGGTCAAGTTACTGATTCATCAAATAGTAATAATTTATATACAATTACATTTGCTCAAGGTATTAATTCTACAATAGCACAAGATGAAGAATTATATATTACTAATGTGAAAAAAACATCTTTTTCTGTATCATCTGTTAGTGATACAACAATTACAATTAATGCAAATGGTGCAAGTTTGATAAATAAAAAAATTTATAAAGATGGTAATTTATTAATAGGAACTGTACAAAGTTTTAGTTCTGTAGAACCTTTTACCATAACTATAAATACGTTACAAACAACTCCTTCTGCGGATGATATAATTTGGATGGGTGAAGATGTAGAATTGTTTAATTACAATTTAACAGCAAATATACCTATTTATCTTAAAGATAGTAATAACAATTATAATAAAATAGGAACAGTAACTTCTTCTGGAAACTTTCAAAATGAAATTGTTATTGATACAATATCTTCATCTTCAATACTAATTAATCCAGACGATGAAATTTATTTTGAAACTAATTTATTAAGAATTAATGCATTTGAAAATCATCTATTAAATAATAAAGATGATATTTTAATTTATAATAATTCATATGATAAAACAAGTTTAATCAATAATGATAAATACAAAATTTATTCTGCAGTTAATAATTCATTTAATTTAATTGATACAACAATTTCAGATACAGGTAATATTACAACTTCTGGTTCTTCAACAATAATTTATAATGTATATGGATCGGAAATTGGTGATTGTTATGTATCTTCAAATAAATTAATTTTTACAAGTACTAAAATTTATTTAGATTATAGCACTGAATTATATGTAATGAATTCCTCATCCAAATTAGAATCTTTAAAATTAATTGTTTTAGATGATTATCCTATTGGAACAACTCAAGTAACAATTGGTCAAATTATTAATTATGTTACCCCTTTATCAAATGCAATTGATTTAACTAAAATTAAAGATGGTAAAATTCAAAAGATAGATTCAGTAAATAGTTTAGAAAAACAAGCTATTCTAACAAAAACAACAGATAATTTAATTCAATTTGCTAGTTCTAATCATAGCTTAATTATTGGGGATATGATAATAATCTACAATGTATCAGATATTTTATATCCTAATAAAATAAAAGCAATAATTAGTAAAATAGTAGATAATAACACTTTTATTGCAAATATTGATTCTACAAATATAACTCCATCTAGTAATACCATTATCAGTGCTAATTTTTATAAAATACCATTTGTTGAATATAATTTAAAATCGATAGTTACAACAACTAACAGTAATAGTATTACAACGAGTCAACTAGAATTTTATTGTAATCATGATCTATTAGATGGTGATAAAATATTAATTTATAATTCAGATCAGAATGAATTAAATAATTCATGGATAGTTAAAAAGGTAAATCAAACAAAAATTCAATTAATTTACTCAGAAGATTACAATTACAATTTTAATAAATACATGTCTTCATCTTATATAGAAGGAGCTATTACAGGAATTATTATAAAAGTAGAAACAAGTAGTATTACAGGTGTTAACTTTAATAAATATATTAAATATTCAGATATTATTAAAATAGATAATAGTGATTATAATGATTCAGATACTTATTTGGAAAAATTCCCGAAAGTTCAATATAGATCTATTAAGAAAATTCAAGATACAATTATAGAATTAGATGAAGCAATTTTAATTCCTTATAAAAAAGAAAATATTGATCTTGTAAAATATGAAATACCAAATTTTACAAATGATTTGAAGGTTAATTCTATAGTTAGAGTAAAAATTGGAAATGTATATGAATCTAAACAAATTAAAACAATAATAGATGATAATACATTAGAAGTAGATTCTAATTTTTCGAGTGATATAAATTATTATGTTGATTTAAATCAAGTTGTTTATCAAGATACAAATATTCAGAGTCAAATTTTTAATCTTGATTTCAAGAAAATATTTTCATTTAATTCAAAAACCTTTAATGGTATAGAATATTTTGAAAAAAATACATCAAATATTGAAATTACTTATAATAATTGGGAAAAATTCAGATATTATATAGTATCTTCAGATATAACAAATAATCCTAATAATTATGATATTTACATTTATTCTAATAAATTAAATGAATTAAACAATTTGCATTGGAATTATTATTTAGAAAATTACAAAATTTTAAAAATTAAGGCATTTACACCTAATGTAATAAATTATACTAAATCTATCCCAGAATTAATTTTGTATATTAATAAGATTATTTATGATTACAAAGATATGTATTACACTTCTGATTTGCAATTGGATATTGTATCAAGTAAAAATTATAATACTCTTTATTACATAGATGATAAAACAAATAAAGTAGAACTTGAAAAAAAAAATAATTTATTAAAATTACAAACAACAAAAAATTTGAATGAATATAATCAACATTTAGTTAATTGGAATAAAAAGCATGAACTTCAATTTACAGATTTTATAAATCAAAAATTTAAATTAACAGATAGTTATGTTAAAAGATTAAATAAAATGAATAGAATAACAAATTCTGAAATTAGTATGGATGAATATTCAGGAAATAACTATCAATTTAATATAATAGAAGGATTAAGTAAGGGTATTAAATCTCTTGATAATGTTGAAAGATTAAATGAAAGTAAATATTATATAAAATCCGATCCAATTACTATAGAATCTAATTATAATCTTCATTCAGATAAAATAATAGATAATACAATTAATAAAAATTTATTTTTAAGTGGAACCAATAAAATAGTTTTAAAAAATAATAATATGATTGTAATAGATCATATATTAAATTCATATAATAAAAAGCTTTTGGATAAAATTTATTTACAAGAAGAAATTAATATAGATGAAAAAAACTATAATTTGAGTTATGTAAGAGATTATGATTTAATTATTACTAGAGTAGATAATCAAATGTTGTATTTCTCTAATTTTAGTAATGATTTAGATATTAACCATGTAGTAAAATCAGGGGAATATATAAGATTTAAACTAGATGATGATCAATATATTAGACAAGTTTCGAGAGTTGTTAACGGAACACAAATAGAATTATCAGAATCATTATATATTAATAAATATTTTGTGGACGAAACACCAGTTAAAGTAAATAAAGTAGATGGTTATGATATTAATACATCGATAAATATAATAATAGATACTTCAGATCCAAATTATTATTTTAATTCTAATGACAATATTTTTGATTCTGATGGTAATCTAATTGGTGTTATTGCATCTATTAATAATAATAGTAGTAGTGGTACTGCTATTACTACAATTGTTTTATCTGCAAATAATTTAGTTAAAGTTGAAGATGATTTAAATTTGTATTCAATTACTAATAAAGTATCCAAAATTGAGGTATTTAATTATCATAAAATTGATCAAATTGAAAAAAAAATGTTTGATTTATCTGGATTAGTATCTTTTAATAATACTACAGTCACTGGAATAGGTAGTAAATTTCAATCAGAAATTAATTTAGGTGATAAGCTTTTGTTTAGAGGTTACGATATAGAAATTGAATTATTAAAAATAGAAAGATTAGCAGAATCACAATATCAAGTAAATTTAGAAAAAGAATTAGAAATAGAAATAGAATTAGATTTAAATAAATCATATATTTTAGAAGAAAAAAATGGAGCTGTCAATAAAGTAAATTCAATTCAAAAAATAGGAATAAGCAGTTATTATTTGTTTTTAAATTCAGATATTATAATTGATTCATCAAAGAAATATTCTATTTTTTATTCTGATAAAAATTATGAAGAAAGATTAGTAACTACAATTACTAGTGATACTCAATTGTCATTAGATAAAGCTTCAAAAATAAGTCATTTTTTAGATAAAACAATATTTGAATTAAAAAAACATGATTCTGCAAAATTTAAAAATATTGGTACAAATCTAACAATTTCGGGTTCTTCTTCTAATACTTATGATCATTTTGTAACTACTATAAATCCCAAAGATACACTATCTATTGGAAATTTACTAAAAATTGTTGTTAATGTTCAATCTAAAGATCAAACATATTTCAGAAGAATTAAAAGTATTGATTTTGTCAATAATAAAGTTTATTTAAATCAAGAAATTACGACAATTGCTTCTATAGCTAACTCTCAATCTATTGATTTAATGGAATATTATGCATATAAAACTATTTTGAATAATGATTATCCAGAAGAAAATTACCAAATTTTAGAATGTAAAATAGATGTAGCAATTAATACATTTGATATTAAATCTAGTGGTACTAGTTTATTCAAAAATAAATTAGTTATAGGAGATAAGTTGGTATTAAAAAATGAAAGTAAACAATATGATTTAAATATTGTAAATTTATATAGTGATACAAGTTCAAATCCTAATCAAGAAGTTATAACAGTTGATAAAAAAATAGATGAGGCTATTATTTCTAAAGAAAATATTTTGTATAAAGTAAATGATATTAAATTAGAAACTCCTTATAACTATCAAATTAATAAAGAATCAAAATCATTATTGTTAACTGGATTAGTAACAATATCAAATATAAATAGAAAAGAAATTACAGGTACACATACTTTATTTAAATCAGAAGTAAAAATAGGTGATTATGTTATGATTAATTTTAATCAAAATTATGATTATGGTATTGTCTCAAAAATAATCAGTGATACCGAAATAGAGATTGATCATGATTTACTATTTTTTGGAAATAACTTACAAATTAGTAAATATTTAATATTACCCCCTTCTGAATTAACAGGTAGGGTAAATATTAATAATACTAATTTGATAGAAGGTATTGATACTAAATTCGTGAATGAATTACAAATAGGTGATAAAATTATTGTAGATATTGATAATAATAAGTTAATAAGAAAAATTAATTATATTTATAATGAAAATTTAATTGAAATAGATTCTGCAATAATTGGTCTTCAAACTAATTTAGTAATTCATAAGATCAATAAATTATGTGGTTATCAATTAGATTTAAATGATAATACTATTAGTGATTATAAACTAGGAATTAAAGTAGTTTCTATTAATTCTACAACTCTAACATTAGATAAAGATGCTACCAAGGTTTTAAATTATGGAGATAATATTGTCAATCAACATGGATTACTAATAGGTATGATTACAGAAGTTAATACAGATAAGACTATTAAATTCGATCAATTTGTAAATACAATTAATGTAAACGATGATTTATATTTGCCAAATATGATTAAAATTACAAATTCATCTCTAAGAATTGGTAGTACTTTAAAATTTAATGATAATAAAATAACTACAATTTCAAAAAATTTACAAGTTTATGAAAAAATAGAAACAGGATTATATGTAAATTCGTCTAATACAAATAATAATATTACAACAATAACATTTAAATTCGTGAATGTAAATAAATTTGTTAAAAAAGGTTCTTTATTATTAAATGCAAATAATCAAATAATAGGTGTGGTTAATTCAGTAACAGTAAATCAAAGTAATAATAATGTTCAAACAAAATTAGAATCAGGAATAACTTTGTCAACAAATGATGAAATATTTGTAGCAAATTCAATTAATTATCTTATTTTGAATAAACCATTATTAGAAATATCTAGTTTTACTGTTGATACACCAACATATACTAATGATATTTTATCAAGTTTAACAGTATATAATACTGATTCGAATATAATAATTAACACTAAATTATATAATAATGATGGGTTATTTTTGGGATCAGTTAATAACATATCAATAAATTTAGAAGTAACAACTTTAACTATAACTAATGGTTCTAAACAAATTATTACTGCTAATGATAATTTGTATTATCAAATGAATTATAAGCTAATAAAATCTGTTGAAGAAATTCAAAATTGTATGATTGAATCTGATGTAACAATAATTAGTAACTCTAATGAAATAACATTTGAAAAACCCTATAAACCTAATATGGATGTAGATGATAAACTTTTGATTAATAATTCCATAATTTGTAAAATAAATTCAATTTCAAAAAATAAAATAATCTTAAATAATAAAATAAACTTAGCAAGTAATTCATATTCTGTTAAAAAACTAGAAAAATCATTAATTTCAATTATTCAAGAAAAAGATCAGAATGAATTTAAATATTTTGATATTGATTATGTAGATTTGAGTAAAAAAACATATACGGGCAATATAATTTATCAAAATACGTTAGATACATCTTCAACTGCCAAATATTATTTTAACTCAGTCTATCCAATAAATAATTTATATTCAGGTAATACAGGTTTTATCTCTTCAGTTGAAAGCGAATATGATGTATTACCTTTAGATAGAACAGTTAGATATGAAAATAAAGAAACTTCATCAACTATTAGCAGTATAACAGGTTTTAAATATGTTCAATTTGAACTAAATGATTTACATTATTTAGAAGAATTCTACAATTATAAGAAAAAGGCTTCCTATATTTCAAAATTAATTGAATCCAAATCATTTAATATTACTAATATTAATTTTAGAAATTCAAGTATTTTAAATAATTGGACCAAAATAATTGATGTTAAAATAGATACACCCGATCCAGAAGAAATTAAATTAGATTTGAATAGTAAATTTAGTTTGAATCAAACTGATAATATTGTTAATATTTTATCAGATATTAAATTGAGATATCAAATATCTAATATTAAAGTAACTACTGATCAAATTACGGTAATTAATGGATTAATATTAACTGTATCAGGATCAAATATTTTAAATGATTATCATATTGGTACTAGTATTTTTAACAATAATGAATATATAGGAAAAGTTACACAAGTAACTAATAATACAATAACCTTAGATTCAGTTACAAATTTATCTGTGGATGATTATTTAGAAGTCTCATCATTTAAATCTGCAGATAATAGTAATAAAATCTACAGTATTAGAAGTGATATATTTGATTATGATTTTAATCCAAATTACTCATACAAAATTAGTACTTTTAATCAATACAATAATTTGGTGAATCAATATATAATTACAAGAATAGAAAAATTAAAAAATATTAGTGAAATTAAATTTTATTCATCATCAATAATATCAGAATTACAATTAAAAGATTCTACAAAGAATTATAGTAGTTTTGTATCAGATAATATCAGATTTGTTTTTGAGTCTATTAATAGTTATCAATTAGAATTATCAAATCAAACAGCAGATAATAAAAATAATACTTTAATACAAGAGAAAGAATACACTATTGAAAATATAAATCAAGATAAAACACAAATAAATTCAGAATTTACTTTTAAAGATACTGAAATTTTTAATATTATTAATCCATCTTACGATGGTTATTTAACATTAGATGAAATATTCGAATTAATTGCTGAAGAATTTATTAATTATTATGGTCATAGACAATTGTATAATATTTTTAATCAATTTGTTAATGTTAAAGATTTAATACTATTGTGTAATTTAACTTATTTATATAATCAAACACCTGCTATAACAAATGATCAAGCAGATTATACTCAACACGAGAATTACAATGGGATTGTTTTGAAAAAAGAAAATGTTATTAATACGTTTGATTATTTAGTTGGATCAGCTACTGCATTTACAATTAATCAAGATATACATTTTATAACTGATAAGTTAAATATTATTTTAACAAATTTGATATGTCAAGAAAAATTTATTGAACAAGAATATTTGAAACAAGATTTAATAATCAATTCACAGATCCAATACATTCAAAATGTATACTATAGTAGTATTACAAATAAATATGTATTTGAATTAGGTACAATTTTAAAAGAAGAAGAGTTATCATCTATAAAAGAACAAAAAATAATTGATAAAAATACATTCATTTATAAAGAAAATCAAATTATTAAAAATATTACTATTTTGGATAAATGGGTAAGAATAGAAACAGAAAGAACAATAAATAATTTAGAAGGAGTTTGGTCAATTTTAGAAAAGGGCAGTGATGGAAATTATATTTATCATAATGCTAAAGTTATTGAAAAGAGAGATGATCTAATTTTTTATTTAGAAATGGTAAATACATTTGATATTGATACAAGTAAAACTTATTACTTGGAAAGTAGTTTTAGTATTGAAAAAATAGAAAAAGATTGGACAACATTAACCAATTTTATAATAACCTTTAATGTAAAACCAAATCAAAATAATCAAATTTTAGCTTTAGAAGAATATAACTCTACATCTGATTATCAATCTAATACTATTAATAAAGTGTTATATTTAGATGAAATAGAAGAAAAAGAAAATTTAAAATACTATATTAAATTAGAAATAGATTTGAATAAACTATATAGATTAACTACTACTTTTAAATTATCTAGAAGATACTTATTACCAAATCAATTTGAAATTGATTCAAGTATAAAATTAAAGAGAAGAATAAATTTTGATCAATCTATTTCTACCAGTATGAATTTAGAAGAATTATTTAATATTTCGCAAAGAATAGATCAAAATCAATACAATAATTATCAAGAAGAAATAGATGATATTCAAAAAATTATTAAATTTGTAAATTTTGATGATATTATTAATTATTTAAGAATTAATAAAATAGATGAACAAATGAATATTTTAATTAATAAATATATTAAAATACCATCAGAAAGAGTAGCTTCAGATTTCTTATTTAATTTAAATAAGTATCATACACAGAATTTAATTAATTATTTTTATTATTACTTTTCAGAGAATTACAAGGGTATAAATTATTCTGAAATATTTAATGTTAAAAATTTAATTGATTATAATGCCAGTAACAGATACTTATTAGATTTGACTAAATACAATATTGAATTTATGAGTATAGAATCTATTAGTTTTTATGGTTATTTAGAAAATTCAAACTTTACTACATCCGATTACACTACCCAACCATTAAATATTACAAATTATTATCAAATTTACACAAATCCTTATCATACAATCATTCAATTAGATACTAAAATTATTGATTTAGAAAGAGATCCTTATACATTAAGTACAAATGCTAAATATTACATTTTAGTAAAATTATTAGATGGTACTGAAGTTAAAGTTCTTAAAGAATTATCATATATAAGAGATGATAATATTAAAATTAATTATGATATTACATTAAATAATTATCAATTAGTAACAGCTGATTCTAAAATTACTTTAGATTACAAATACTTACAAAATGTTAAAGAATCTGATGTTGAAATTATAACTAGTAATTCTATCAATAATTTGGATTGTAATTTACCTGATTTAGTTACAGAACAAGATAAAATTAATATATCACATACATATAATCAACCTGTTAATAGTCTTAAAATAGTTGGATATTTATACAAATTTTACTTTATTAAAAATACTGAATTAAATATATATAATACAAGTATTTTAAACTTTGGATCAAATCCTATAAAATTGTTAAAAGAAACAAGTGATGATAATTTAAAAATACTTGAGGTAATATCTAATGCAGAATTTGTTTATAAAGAATACTTTTTATTACAAGAAAATTCATACCCTGTTAAATCTTATAATTATCAAGTAATTAACGATACACAATATCAAAATAAATTAGTAATAAATTTTAGAGAACATATTCAAGATCAAGATATAGATGTTAATTATACAAATTATTATATTATTAAAATTGATACATATTTTAGAAAGATATTTGATATTATTAATGATAAAGAAATAATTATAGAAGAAGAAAATGCATTATCTTTATCAAATAAAGCATCAGAAAAAATTAAAATAACTTATCTTGAAGATTTACTTTTAATTAAAGATTTCAATAAAACATCAATAGAAACTATTTCTCAAGCTACAATAAATAATACTACAACCAATAATATCACAACAACTACAATAACAGGTACTAATACAATTTTCCAAACTCAATTATCTGTAGATGATATTATTATAATTAACAATAAATATGTAAGACAAGTAGAAACTATATCTAGTGATACTAGTATAATTTTGAATGAATCAGTACCAAATATAACTATTGTAACATTAGTAAAAATTAATTATTTAAGCGAATCTACAGGAATTGTATCATTAACAAATAATAAGAAAATAACATCATCAACACATAATTTAGGTACATATTTTTACTATCCAGTTACTTATTTGAATAAAATACCAATTAAGACAATAGAATCTAGTTATATAAAAATTCATGGTAAAATAAATAAAGCTAATATTAATGGTTTAATAATAAATGGTACCAACACTAAATTTACAAAGGATTTAAAAGTAGGAGATAAAATAAGATTAAAAACAAAGCATAATAATTTTGAATATAGAAATATAGTTCAAATAAATTCTGATACTCAAATACAAATAGATTTTGGAATAAATAATTTTATTTTACAAGAAACAAATATATTCAAATTACAAAAATTATTAGGTCAAATTAAGATTTCAGGTGATGAATATAATGTAATAGATGGAACTAATACTAAGTTTATCAAACAATTAAGAGTATCTGATTTTATTAGAATTGAAATTAATGGATTCGATTATATTAGACAAATTAAATCGATTGAATCAGATATTAAATTAACAATTGAAGGAACATTTAATCAAGAAGTAAATACATTAACTAATTATTTTTATGAAACAAATGGATATATTTTAGACTTAAATTATAATTTTAATAATCTAAATTTGGATAAATTAGAAATTATAGAGGAAGCAAGATTATTTTTTGAGTCTTTCCCAATATCTGAAGATTATTTTGGTCTACTAGAATTAAATTTCAATCAAGAATTAAATATAGATGAAAGTCATACCCAGGAATTTGATTTTACTTTAAAATCATATAATACCAAATTAGTTAAATCTTATCCTTTAGTTTATAATCAGATAATTTCACCAACCAGTTATTTGTTTTTGGTTAAAAATATTAATATTAGTTCTAGTTTGTCATGGACATTATATTACAAAAATGTATTAAGTGGTTTTCAAACTTATTCAATAGATTATGCTAATTTAGGCAATTTAAATGAATATGTATATGAAGTAACAGTTAAAATAGGCTTAAATTTTACTGATTTGAACAATGGTTTTAATTTAAGTTTTAGTAACACAGAATTAACCGAAACTAATAATACTGCTCAATTATATTATCAAGAAAATAAGCAAATATTAGTTTTAGTAAAACCTACTGTTGAATCCTTGCCAATACCTATAAATTATTATTTAATAGTTAAGAATGAATTTAATTTTAATCAATATCAAGTGGATGAAAATAAAGTAAATGTTGTTTTATCAGATAAATTAATATATTATGCTGATGTGGATAGTTATAAACATAAATATTATATTGTTGATACTAGTAATAATTTAGTAGTACAAATAACAGATATTGTAGATCAAAAAGAACAATTTAATTATCAATTAACATTGCCTGCAAAAACTGATCTAACTAATTCAGAATATAAAATTATTCATTTAAGGCAATTACAGATTGAAAAAATGGAAACATATAAGAAAGATAGAACTTTAGATATAGAATTTAACAAAGATGTACATTTCAATAAAAAAGCATATGGAGAATCTGCATCTCAATATTTAAGTGGTTCTAATCAAATAGATTTTGATAGTAAAATATACAAGTATGATTTATTAGGTGATAAAATACATGACACAGCTACTTATAATATTATAAAAAGTCCTACAGCTGTTAATGAAATTGGACAATCATTATATTATTTTGATGCAATAGTAGGAACTAACTATACTGATAATACTTTGAATATAGGTGATAGTATTTTATTTTATAGTTCAAATAAAGAATATAATCCTAGAGTTAGAGAAATTGAAAATATTGATAGCACTAATAGAAGAGTTTATATTGATAAAGTTAATATTGAAGCAACATCTGTTATTATTTATAAATATTCAGAATTAAATATGAATTTGCAAAATACAAATTATTCTATTAAATATGGTAATTCAGGTAATTTTGATATTTTAAATTTTTATGATGGTTCCGGAAAAAGACAATTATACTTTACTACTAAAACACCATTAATAAGACAAACCAATATTTTAAAAATAATTGATACTTCTAATTCAAATAAAGAATATTTTAGATTTATTCAGATAAAAGAAACTGATGGTCTTATTATAGAAGAAGCTATCGGTTCTGATATAAGCAGTAATGCTACTATATATTATCAAAAATCAGAAAGTATTAATTTTATGGATCAAAATTATACTTTAATAGTTACCAATACAACTACTGTTACAATGTCAGAAACTCCCAATTCTGAATTAGTAGTGAATGATATTGTGATAATTGAGAATAAATATATTAGAAAAGTTACAGTAATTAATGGTAATGTTATAACTATTGATATTGCAATACCTGATGGTACTTATTATAATATTTCAAAACTTTATTTAGTAGAAGAATTATTAGGAGATAATCTAACATATACTGATTCCACAAGAAAAATTACAACTACAAATACTTCATTTATTGATCTAGATGATAAATTAATTATAAATTCAGAAACGGATGTTACAAAAAATATCAGCTTAGATCCTGTAGATAACTATCCAATTATAAGAATTGATACTAATTTTGACTATTTGAATCCATTAAATGCTAATATCAGATTGAATGATTATGGAGTTAGTTCAATATTGTTTATTAATAATAATATTGATGGTAATTATATAAAATTAATAATTCAAAATAAAGATACTTTTACAATAACACAAAATACAATTTATAAATTATACAAGACTAATACTTTAATACCTAAATACAAAGAGTTTAATGGTAGATTTCCTTTAGATTTAAGTTTCTATAAATCTACTTCTTTTAGAAAACATACCTTCTTAATTAATTCTATTAATAAAAGAAAGATTAGTGATAATTTTTTAATATCATATCAAAATAATATTGTAAAAGTAAAGAATAGAATAACTGAAAATATAGAAATTTATAATGAAAAGATTTTAAGAAATAAAAAATTAATAAAACCAGCAACTGTTTCAGAAAATAATTTAGAATTAAGTTTTATTAAAAATATAGGTTATTACATAATCAATTACATTCAAGTATTTATTGGAGAACAAAAAATAGATAGACATACAGGTGAATGGTTAGATTTATATCATCAATTGTATACTAACAATAATAAACAATTTAATAAGATGATTGGTGATATACCAGAATTAATTAAATATGATAAAACACCTAAAGGTAATTATAGATTATATGTTCCATTAAAATTTTGGTTTTGTCAAAAACCTGGTTTGGCTTTACCTTTAATTGCATTACATAATAACTCAATTAGAATAGAAATGAAATTGAGTAAATTAGAAGATTGTATTAAATATGCTAGTAATGGTATTTTAAAACAGGAAGGTAATATAAATGTGAATTTGTTAGCTGAATATTATTATTTAGAAGAGACTGAAAGAAAATTATTTGCTGAATCTAAACATGAATATTTAATAGAAAGAATACAAAGTATTGCTCCAGAAATGATTACTGAAAAATTTAATAATGTTAAAATTGACTTTGTAGATCCAATTAAGGATATTGTATGGGTAATTAAATCTCAAAAGAATATTGATAACAAAGAAAATTCTGTTTATTGTGATACAGAAGAAATAATTAATTATGACATTTATCAAAATGATTATTTAGATAACTTGAAGATTTACAATCAATATATAACATTAAATACTCCAATTGAATTAATTCCAAATAGTTTCATAGATGAATATAAAATATTCAGTAATTTAGTTGATGTTACATTAGATTATTATTTAAGAGAAAAATATATGAAGTTTTATCTACAATATGAAAAAGAAACAATTAATGCAGATTGGAGTTATACTGCTAGTACTAATATTTGGACATCTTCTACAAATCATAATTTGATTCTAAATGATGTGATAATGTTTAATACTAATGGTGGAGGAGCTACAAATTATTTAGATAATCAAGTTTATTTTATTATTAAAGTTGTATCGACTACTCAAATACAATTATCTAGAAAATATAATGGTACTGAATTTAAGGGTAATGATGATTCTACAAATGTATGGAAAGCAGATAAAATTAATAATGGTAGAAATGCCCAAAATAATGGTATGAATACTTATAATTTTAAAGTTAAAAAGGAACAAAAAGAAATAAAATATCATGATTTCTTTGATAAGGGGGCAATTAAAATTTATAATAGGAAGATAACGTCTGATAAAGATGCACATTTCTATAATTATGTTCAAACTATGAATTACAAGAAAACACCTGATCAAGGTATTTATGTGCATAACTTTTCTCTGTATCCATTAGAAGATCAACCATCTGGTAGTTGTAACTTTAGTGTTACAGGTGATAATAGATTAGAATTTGAAGCAACAGAAAGAATTAGTAAAGATAATCCGGGTAGTTTAAGATTATATGGTAGAAGTTATAATGTTTTGAGAATAATGAGTGGTTTTGGAGGGTTAGCATTTTATGAATAATTGGTAGACAATATTTTACCCAAAAATAATATTAAAATAAATATAATATTAATTATGAACTTTACACAATTATTATTATTTTTAGTCAGATTTATTATATTACATTTTTTTAAACAATATATTTTTGGTTTAATAGATTATATTGAAAAAAATTACAAATGCATAGATGTAAGAACAATGATTTTTTACGCCGGTATTTTTAATGAAAAATTAACTTTACAATTGAACAGTTATTTACTTTTATAAAAAATTGAATAATTTTATGATAATATTAATATATCATAAAACTAATCTTCAAAATAATGGGTAAAGTGTATTTCATTTTAGACATTACTAATAATAATCCAAAAATTTCATCAAGGAATCTAACTAGGACATTACATTATGATAATAATCTGGATTTGTTAATGTTGAAGGATTCTGATTATTGTGGTAAAGCCCAACTTTATAATATAATTATAGGTTATGTTGTTTCTATGGAGTGTTCAACACAACTAGAATATTTAGAAAAAGGAATGAAACTAATTCAATTATATCAGAATAATCAAGAAGAAGTTTTTAATATGGGTATTTATCAAAAGATAAAAAAATTTGATTTTATTATAGATCCTCAAAAAAATAAAAAATATTTTGATGATGAAGAAAGTAGTATATCATTATATATAACAGAAATAAATGACGGTGATCAAAAATATTTATATTATTCCAATCCAGAATTTCATTTTAAAAATTATTTTGTGTAAAAATTGCGTTTTTTGTTTCTATTTTTTCTATATTACTATTATAAAATGGGCGGAGGCTTAATTCAATTAGTATCTTATGGAATAGAAAACCTGTATTTATCAGGTAATCCAGAAATTACATTTTTTAAAATTATATATAGAAGACACACTAATTTTTCTACTGAACCAATACCTCAATTTTTTAAAAATACTCCTGATTTTAATAGAAGAGTTACATGTACAATTTCAAAAAATGGAGATTTGATTTCAGATATGTATTTATATGTAACTTTACCTAGTATTATTAAACAAAATATTGGTTCAAATTTAAGATTTGCTTGGACAAAAAAAATAGGTTTCTCTTTAATTAAGAATATTGAACTTGAAATAGGTGGTCAACTTATTGATAAACAATATGGTGATTGGTTAAATATTTGGGATGAGTTACATAAAAAGGGTTCTAATAATATTGATGGTGTTAATAAAATGATCGGAAATATTAAACACTTAAATGAAGTTAGTAATGGGAAAAACCAATATTCTGTTTACATACCTTTAAATTTTTGGTTCTGTGGTGAGAATGGATTAGCTTTACCGGTGATAGCTTTACAATATAATGATATTAAAATTCATGTTGAATTTAATAAATTTGAAGATTGTTATATTAAAAGTCCATCTAATTATATAGATATAGATGAAAATATTGTTTTATTTAAAAAGGGGGAAGTTATATTTCAAGAAATTGATGGATCAATTTATGAAGGAAAATTTGTAGATTTTGATGTTTTAAATAATAGAATTTATTATGATTCATTATCAAGTAATTTAATATCATATACATCATCAACAGATAAATCCAAATATGTAATAAATGGTTCTGAAAGTTTATATAAATGTTATCCTAAAATAGACACTAGTAATATTTTAAATTCTGGTTCTAGTCAAGATTATTTTATGCAATATCCTTCTTTTATAAATTCATATATTTTAGTTAATTATATTTATTTGGATACATTTGAAAGAAAGAGATTTTTAAAATCTAATCATGAGTATTTAATAACTCAATTACAATATTCTGGAGAAACAACTTTGGTAAATAATAATGTTTCGGTAAAAATTCCTTTTAGTCATCCTTGTAAAGAAATAATTTGGAGATTACAAATGGATTTTAATAAACATAGAAATGATATATTTAATTATACAACTAGTTATGATTATCATAAAGGTAAAGATATTTTTAAAAAAGGTACTATATTATTAAATCATAATGAAAGAGTTTCAGAAAGATATTCTAATTATTTTAATTTAATTCAACCTTATCAACATCATAATACAACTCCAAGTAAAGGTATTTCATTATATTCATTTTCATTAAATCCTAGCGGTAATCAACCTTCTGGAACATGTAATTTCAGTCAAATAGATGAAGCAAAATTACAATTACATTTAGATAAAATGGTTTCCTACAAACATCCGGCTAAAATTAGAATTTATGGTTTAACCCATAATATTTTTAGAATAGTTAATGGTCTTGGTGGTTTAGCTTACAGCAATTAATTTAATTATTATTTAATAATAATTAAAATAATAGGTCTAATGCAAAAGATTACAGCAATTAATTTAATTATTATTTAATAATAATTAAAATAATAGGTCTAATGCAAAAGATTACAGCAATTAATTTAATTATTATTTAATAATAATTAAAATAATATATTAAAAATTAATTGATTTAGAAACCAGATGCAGTTCCGGCAAGGTTACCTTGACCAGATGGAGTTTCTTGTTCAACAGCACCAGTTAAAGATTTTAATACACTGACAATATCAGTTTCTCTTTTAACTTTTTTGGAGAACAATTTAGATCTGGCTTGTACAGCTTTTTTCATTTGGTCAACAGTTACTACTTCAGCAACTCTTTTTTCTCCGAAGACATCAACTAACATAGCATATTTTTCTACAAAGTCAATTACTTCATATAATTTATTTTCTTTTTTGGCTAAATCATTGATTAATTCATTGATTTTGCTGCTATCTTTAGTAGAGATACCTTTGTTGAAAGCTTCTAATTTTTTGGTTAAGTATTCAAAAGTTTTACTTAAGATTTCAGAAGTATTTCTTCTGTTAGATTTTAATGCAGCTACACTGGTTTCTGATTGACTGATAGTTGCATAAGAACCACCTCCATTCATAAATCCATTTCTAACTACAATAGGAACAATACCACCTACAATAGGAGAATTAACTCTGATACCTAAAGTGATGTTGTTTTGATCAATGGCATTAGCAATAGCATCAATATCTTTGTAGCAGCTGTTTCTTACAGGTCTTCTAGCTTTGATACCCATTTTAGCGAAACCAGTATAAGCAAATCTGTTAGGATCATGAGAGTTAGCATCTAAATCACCTCTGTAACCAGGGTTTAATATAGAAGGGTTTCTGTTAACTAATTGAATAATCCATCCTAAGTAATTTTTTAATTGGTCGTTAGCACTGATTGCATTAATAGTTTCTTGTTCAGCCTTACCAGTTAATCCTTCAATCCATTTGGCTACAGGTTCGATAGTAACAATGTTCATTCTTTGGTCAGAATCATATTCAGATACTTCTTTGAATCCGAATTTTCTTAACATTTTTACAGCAACCATAGGATCCATACTTTGTACTTCTGCTATGGTTTTGTTATAGAAATTTTCATTGGCAAAGTAAGCTCTGCAGGCATCAATGTTTTGTCCAATTAAACATTTAGAAACATAATCAGTGCAGTTTAAACCGCTAACATTAGGATTAACTTTGGTTCCAGCACAAGCATCGTTACCTACATTAGCAGCACCAGCTTCGGCACCATTTTCAGCAGCTACTAATTTACCTGCAGAATTTCTTATCCAAACTTCAGGATCGGCAGATTCAGCAAAGATTAAACTTAAAGCAGGATCAGTAACATATCCAGTTTCAGATTTCAAGAATAATTTTGCGAGGTTAATAGGGAAAACTTTTATTTCTTGAGGAGCTTTATAAGGTGCTCTATTTATTAAATTAGCATTATATTCGTTAATAAATGCTTGACCTATTGCTGTAGAAATATCATCAGTTGAAGCTTCTCTAACTAAACCTGCAAATCCGTTACGTCTTAATACAAATTTGTGTTTTGCGTCAACGAGGGCTGGATTGGCTGCTACGTAGTTAGCAATTGTAATAAAAGAAGCAGCAGCACCAGCATCCTCATCCTCAGCATCATCATCAGCTATTCCAGAAAAAAAACCAGTAAAAGGTCTAGCAGCACTACCACTGGTAGCAGCAGTAAAAGGTCTAGCAGCACTACCACTGGTAGCAGCAGTAAAAGGTCTAGCAGCACTACCACTGGTAGCAGCAGTAAAATCTACTAAACTTTCAGTAGGCAAAAATTCACTAGCCATAGCACCACCAGCCATAGCAGCACCAGCACCACTAGTACTACTAGCAGCAGGAGCAGGAGCAATTGCTAAAGTTCTATCGTAAAATTCTTTTGCCTTTGCATCTGATTTTTTATATTCAGCAAGTAAAGCAGCAGAATGTTTATTAGTCAAATTATCTTCTTCACTTAGAGCTCTATGATATTTACCAAGTAGTTCAGCAAAATCTACAACTGATTCATCTATCTCATCAGGATTTTCACTGTTATAACCAATAAAATTAAATTTTTTTAACATTCCCAATCTTTTTTCAACAAGAGTCATGGCAAGAAAGTCAGCTCTTTGATCTTTATAATCTACGTTATTAGGAGCAACTATATGTGCTCCTGAGAACAATGGTCTCATGTCTCCGTATTGTGACATAAATATTATTATTATAAATATGTAAAAGAAAATATTTTTAAAAAAAATTCTATAATATATTTTTTTTAAATTATATATTTTTAAAATATATTATATATAATATATAATGTTTGAAATTAATGATCAGACCAAAAAAATAATATTCATAGGAGTAACTGTTCTTTTATTTATACTTTTTATTGCTAGCAATAATAGTAATAGCAATAATAATAGCAATATCAAGAGCAACACAGTTCTTCAACAATTAGAAGAGGCTGAAGCTAAAAAAGCACCTTCTTGCTGTGGTAATACAAATGCTAATAATATTAATAAAATAAGAAGTATGTACCAAGAAGAAGAAAATAATTCATTAATTGATGATGGTAGTAATCCTATTATTATGAACTTCAATACAGATTGGTGCTATTATTCTAAAAAATTTCAACCTATTTGGGACGAATTTACACAAAAAATGAAAGGAAAAAATATAGTTGTAAAAGATGTAAAATGTGATGTAAGTGAAAACGAACCTATTTGTGCTAAATATGATATCGAAGGATTTCCAACTATAAAACTGATTAAAAATAATAAAGCATATGAATACAATGGAAGAAGAACAGTAGCTGATTTAATTAGTTTTGCTAGTAAACATATGTAAATAAATATTTGTAAACATATGTAAATAAATATTTGTGAACATATGTAAATAAATATTTGTAAACATATTTAACTATATTTTTTGTATAATTTGATAACTAAATCATTTATTTCTTTACCAAATTCAAGATTTTGATAATTTATATTAGGTACTTGATCAAAACCTTGATAAGCCCCAAACCATGCAGCAGCAATTGTTCCTGTTGAGTCTGAATCTCCGACATGTAACATGGAATAAATCACTAATTTTTCCCAACTTAGAATAGTATTATTCAACTCAGAATTTAGTGCGTTTTTGTTAACATTAAATCTGTCAGCAATTTTTTTATAAAATATTCCATGATGTTTATTTTTTGAGATTAAAGACAATAATAAAGAATCATATGCTACAATTAAAGAATCAATCCCAGACGCACCTATTTTACTATAATCCTTACCTTTTTTAGTATTTACTTGAGGAGAGAAATGTCTTTCATAAAATTTTAATTTTTCAATAATATTAATTTCTGAAGTTAATGTTCTATCTTTAAATTTCTCTACATAAATTCTCCAATAGTTAAAAAAAGTATCTTTATTTTTATGATACAATTGTACATCTCTATTTTTCTTTTCAATATATGAATCTATAGATCCTGATTCATATAATTTTATTAATTTATCAGCCCATAATAAAGGATGAATACCTTCTAATCCATAAGATACAAATAATGCTGTAACTAATGATCCTAAATAACCGAATACATGATTATGTGTTAATCTCCCTATTTCAATAGAATGTTCAATTAATTTATCTTTATTTTTAGAAAACGCCAAACCAATAGCCATTGATCTAATACTTGCCCCATTACCACCCGATGATTCTAAATATTTTATAGATTCAGGATCTTTAGTTTTTTCTAAAATAGATATTGATTCATAAGTTGCTATTCCACCAAGTCTTTTTTCAGTATTTAAATCTTTTTTAATTTTGATAAATTCTTCAATACAATTTTGTAAATAATTATCAGATTTTAATAATGATTTAGTTACAGCCATTTGTAATAAAGTATCATCTGATGCATTCCAGTCTTTAATATTAATGTTATTAATACCTCCCATACTAATAAATTCAAATATGTAGGATATAGTCATGTCTAAAGGAGGATTATTATTTCCCAAGTTAAATTCCAAATGCCCATTTTTGAAACCAAAAGTGTCACCAAATGATGCAAGAATTAAACATGCTTTAAACTTTTCTAAAGTCATTTAATATAAGAAAAGAAATTTTTGCGTAAACATTAAATATTTATTATATAAATTTTATTCAAAATGAAAATTAATTTTGAAGAATTAGAATTCAATTTATATCAAATTCTAAATATTCAGGAAAATGCCAGTTATGATGACATAAAAAAATCATACAAAAAATTAATTCTCAAATATCATCCTGATAAAAATAATGGTGATCAAACAAAACACGATGATGAATTATATATGATAAATATGTCATATAAAGTATTAAAAAATGACACTAATAGAGATAAATATGATAACTTTTTAAAAAACAAAAGACAAAATGATAATTTTTCTCATATTAATGCTAGAAAAGATTATCAAGATTATAATAAAAAACCAGTAACTGAAGAAGAAAAAATAGAAGCTAAAACTGAATTTTATCAACAATTTAATGAATTAAATAAAAAACATGGTTATTTAGATGATAATCTAATATTAGATTCTAGAAGTGCAAATCAAAGAATGAATGAATTAAAGAATAGCAGAAGTAATTTTAATGTAGATTATGCAGCAATATTTGATAAAGGATCAAAATTTAATGCTGATACATTTAATGATAAATTTAATCAGTTTAAAGATGGTGATGAAGATTTAAATATTTATGGTCAAGAAATTATTAAATCATCTGGAGATGCTATGCCTTTAGCTTATCAACCAGTTAATGGTATTTTAACTCAATATTCTCCTTTAACTGATTCTAGTTATAATGATTTATATGTAGAAGATCAAGGAGTAACCGGAAATAGTTTTACTTCATTAGACGTAGCCTTTTCTTTAAAAGACAGTAATTATAAATTTGATAATAAAAGTATAGAAGAAAGATTAAAAGAAAGAGAAAGAGACGATGATAATTTTAAAGTTATGGGTATAAATGATTATACTGATAACACTATGGAATATGGTATATTTGATAGAATAAATAAATAATTAATGTGCTAATAATTTTTTAGAATTATCAAAAGTATTACTAGAATCACTAATATCTTCTAATTCACTTGTACTAGACGATTCTGTAGAATCTTGATGAGTTATTAACTCTGGAATAAAAGACTCTTCAGAATTAAAATTTTCAGACTTTATAGATAAATCTTCATCTGCATCTTTAGATAATGTAACTTGATCTATAATTTGATAAATAATTCTATTGGCTAATTCTTTAGCGAAAATATTATAATCTCTACTAATTTTGTCATAACCTCGATCAATCAATATTTTTTTGGAATCTAAAGTTAATTTTAAATCAATAAAATTCTTTTCAGAAGATACAATACCGATAGTACAATCTTTATAGAATTTTATTTTATTGATTAGATTTGCATTTAAAATTAATTTTATGACTTTTATCATATAATTTCCAAAGTCTTTAATTTTATTATATTTTTCAGATAATACAACTAGACCAATCGTAGTATTTCTATCACCAAATTGTATTGGATAATTATCTAGAATTCCACCATCGATATATAAATTACCTTCTGATTTTATAGGGAAGAAGTAAAATGGTACTGAAATAGACATTCTTATAGCCAATATAACATCATCATCTGGTGTAAATTTATAATTGAAATATTTAACTTTACTATTATTGATACATGTTGCAGTAACAATAAGTTCTTTATTAGTTATCTCAAATAGTTCCGCAAAAGTGATTTTACTTTTTTTCAACTTATATTCTAATAATCTAGTTAATAAATATTCTAATTTTTTACCATCATCTAAACCATAACTACAAAATAAATCTTCACAATCAATATTTGGTTCTAATTTACTAAAATCAAAATTTAAAATAAATTCTTCTATTTCTTCATTGCTATAACCAACACATAATAAAAAAGCAAATAAAGCTCCTGCGGATGTTCCAATATATTTGGTAATTTTTTCTAAATTTACTACGTTTTTATCAATTAGTGCTTTTAATGCACCGATAAATACTAATCCTTTTGTACCACCTCCACTGAAACATAAAGTATCAATGTTTTTTTCAAAATCAAAAATTTCTTCATTATTGTACATGTTTATTTGTAATAATAAAATTATTTTTTTATTCATTATTTACGCAACCTAGATTAAAAATATTTATCTAAATTATAATCATTATGATTGATTTGAAAGATTTGCAAAAATTTCATGAAAAAAAAGAAAAGGTTAAAAAAGAATCTTATAGAAAAATATTAAAAGCATGTCATAAAAAAATAGTATTAGTATCTCAAACTGGAGCATATGAATGTTGGTATTTAGTACCAGAAGTAGTTTTCGGATTACCTGTTTATGATATTGAAGAATGTTCCAAGTATATTTATAAAAAACTTTTAAAAAATGGTTTATTAGTTGAACATTATTCACCTAATTTTCTTTATGTCTGTTGGGATCCTAAAAAGATAAAGAATTCTAAATAAAATATTTAACATGTTAAAGTGGTAACAACCAACTGTTATATCAAAAAATAAATAACTGATATAGAAAAAAAGAAACAACTGATATATAATAAATACAAAATCATATCTGTAATTTTAAAACTAAAACACTTAATAATCATAATAGAATGAAAATTTCATGGGATAATCCAAGAATATTTGCTTTAATACATAACTAAATTTTCTTATTATAAATATTTATTTAAAATAAGAAATTAAATTATTTTGATGATCTAACTAATAAATGGAAAATAACAATAATCATTAATCCAATTAATGTCATAACTATTATTTCTCTATTTTTATCTGTTAAGAAATCATTGATAAAATCATCTAAAACTAAGGGTTTATTTTTTTTAAATTTTTTAATTTTATCTTTAAGATTACTATTTTCTTTTATTAATTTATTAACCTTCTTTTTTAAATTAATAATAGTTGTATTTTCTGTATAAGTGGGTTCGGCTTCAGATTCAGATTCTTGATAATCTTCTTGATCTAGATCTTTTTCTTGATCTTGTTCTTGATCTTGATCTTGATCTTGATCATAATCTAAAACAAATTCAGGTTCTTCAGAATCACATGATTCTTCAGTATCTTCAAATCTTTCTTTTAATTTTCTAATATTTCTTTTAGGTTTTTTATTGATTTTTTTATTTACTTTTTTTTTAATAATATTCTGAAAATGTTCTAAGCCTCCCCCTTTGTATTTTTTTACTTGTTCATTAACGGGTAAAGGACCCCAAGCGTCTTCAATACTACAGTATAACATTACGCTAATTTAATATAAAATTAGATATTTTTTATAATAAAAAAAATAAAACTAAATTATTTTTTAAAATGGGAGATCTTTTTTTATTTGGTACAAGTTCTATTACATATTTTACATCTGAAAGTTTTGTCATCTACTTGAACCATTTGATGTTGCCAAGTTACTCTATCATCATCAGTGGGATGCATATCACAATCAATTACGATACCATTTGCATCTCTAGGAAAGCATTCATAAATATCTCCTTCTTCCCACGTCCATTTATCTTTGATAATATCTTTGTCAGGGCCAGTTTTTTCTATTTCATGTTTAGGTTTATAATTGGAACAAACCTCTTTACCTAAATCATATGTTATATATTCAGATCCTTCTTTTCTAGAACCTTGATTTGTACACCATTGACAATTATCACCTTTATAAATTCCAGGTTTGGAATCAATAATAGGATCCAATTGTACAACAATAGGTTCAGCCTCTTTTCTTTTAGGCTTAGTATAAGATGTTTTTTGCCAACCTTTATGATAAAATCTCACCATAGATATTTTCATTTCAGGTTTCCAAACAGCGGAATCTTTAGTACCTGATTTTTTCATTTGACTATCCGCTATGACTGTATCACAATATTGTTTATTAATTGTAGTATTTTCTGGTAATTTTTTAGTATATTTATGGAATGGACCTCTTATAATTTGATAGGCTCGTCCATCACCACATTTACCTTGAGTACAACCAATTTCTTGTCCATATGTCGGTGAAGTTTTATTATTATCTTTTTTCTTCTTACATGTAGGATCATTACATCTTCCAGGAGTACAATTTAAACCATAACAATCTCCTGCTTTACAATTAAATCCAGAACAGTCACCACCTCTACAATTTTCTCCAACACAACTTCCAGCTTTACATTTATTTCCAAAGCAGTTTCCTCCTCTAGAATTTTTTCCATAAGCAGGTAAAACTATACATTTGTCATTATAACAAAATGGGGTATTATATGGCTCCCATTGTCTCATAAAAGCTAAATAAAATAATAGACTTATTAATAAAAAAACTACTAAATATTTCATTCTCTGTTTTGCATACCAACCGAGTAATGCCATTTATAAAAATATTATAGAAATTTATTTTTGGTAGAAAAAAAATATATTAATAATATTATATAATAAATATAAAATGGATTTATCTTTTCTACATAGAAATACTTACGTATCCACAACTTTGTCTCTCTTTTTAGTATTATATGCTGGCTTTGCTAAACCTGCTATGCCATCATTTGTCAGAAGATTGTTTGATAATCCTATTTTCAGAATCTTAATCCTAAGTTTAGTTGTTTATAGAGGTAACAAAGACCCCCAATTATCTTTAATGATTGCTGTTGCTTTCACTGTAACTCTTAACTTATTATCTGAACAAGAAATGGTAGAAGGCTTTAGACAAATTGAAGCATTTAGAAACCAAAGAAAAGAAAGAAAAATTAGAAATTAAAATGTTTATTTAATAATATAATTACATAAATTATGTTATTTGATAAAATATATTATAAAAAAAATCATCAAGAAAGAAAAAAGGATGATAATTTTATATTTCATTATGTAATGAAATGGTTAATAATTATTTTAATCGTAAGTTTATTTTTCATGATTGTTAATAATATCTTTTATAATACATTAGAACATGAAATAAATAGTAATATTTATAATAACCCTGTAACTCCTTCAGATATGATTAAAGTAAATTCAGGAAATTTAAAACCAACCAATGATATTATTACTAGAAAATCAGTTAATGATATTTTAGAAAATACAATAGTTGATCAACCAATGGAAACATTTAAAGAGTTATCTACAAATATAAAATCTTTAAATACTTTACCAAAAGTAGAATATTCATCAGGTGATCCTAAGTTGTTTGAAAATTTAAAAAATTTATTTAAAAGTATGGATACAATTCCAATTAATGATCAGATCGATTTTAGTCTTAACCTTTAAAAACGAAGAAAAATATATTTTTTATAAAATAAATAGTTAAAATTTGCGTAATTATATAAAAAATACTTTCTTTATACTTTTCAAGTATGAACAGCGATACAAGTGATGATTTTGATATTAGTTACTTAAATAATAACAATAATAATAATAGTAATATGGAAAAAAAAACTAATGAAAATCCCAAAAAACCTAATTTTTCTACTGATACTGACTTTCATCTTAATTATATAGCTAATCCTGATAAAATAAAACTGAATGTTGGAGATGATATTCCGAAATTAAGTGAAGAGGATGATGATAATTCAGATACAAATGTTAGTAATTTATTAAATAATTTGCACAGTAATAAGAATTCATCGGATACTTCTATTGTAATAGATGATGATGATATTGATAATAATACTAGTGATGATAATGATTATGATAATGGTAATAGTTCTAGTAGTAAATCTCAACCTCATGTAAATATTCTTAAAGGAAGTAGTGATAAAAAAAAATCTCCTAAAAGTACCAAAAGAGAACTAAATTCACCTGAAAAAAAAATATTTTCTGAAAAAGAATTGAGATTTAAAAAGATTGAATTGTTAAGAAGATTGAGTGAAATTAAAGCTTCCGGTTATGAATTGTCTAAAGATTATAATTTTAATTCAGATATTGAAGAAATGGAGTATGAATTTGATCTTTTAAAAAGTATGAAAGACAAACAAAATGGTGTAGGATTATACAAAAGTTTTTTATTAAATGCATGTACTGCAATTGAATTCTTAAATGATAGATACGATCCATTTGATTTTAAATTAAATGGTTGGTCTGAACATATGAATATTGCGTGTGATGATTATAATGATGTACTCGGTGAAATTTATGAAAAATATAGAGGCAGTGGTAAAAAGATGGAACCTGAAATTAAGATGATGCTTATGATTTGTGCATCCGGTGCATCATTCCATGCAAGTAATACTATGTTTAAACAATTACCAGGATTAGATAAACTTATTAAAGAAAATCCAGCTTTACTTTCTAAATTAACATCTCAAATGTTTAATGATAAAGAAAAAGAATCTAATTATATGACAAGACAAGAAATTAATGCTCAAGAACAATTAAGACAACAACAAATTAGACAACAACAATTAAAGGGAGAACAAATGAAAAAACAAAATGAACTCATGCAACAACAAATTTTAAGACAACAAATGATAGAAAGACAGAGACAAGAAGAAGTTTTAGCAGCTCAAGGTTTTCCTAACTCTATGCCTGCCCCTGTAATGCAAATGAATAATCCTGTTATTCAACAAAAACAACAACAAGCTCCTTCAATGACATCTCAACAAATTAATCATATGGAACAACAAAGACAACAACAAATTAATAATTTAAATAATTCTACACAACAAGTAACAGGTCCCAGTAATGTAGATAACATTATTGATAGAATTACCAAAGAAAGATTAAAGGAAAAAAAAAAACTTGAAGAAAACAGTATCATGATTAGTGATGAATCCAGTTCTAATGATAGAGTTGTTTCTTCATCAACGGTAGGTAATGATTCTGCAGGTAATCCAGTATCAAGAAGAGGTAGAAAAAAAACAAAAAAACCAGCAATTAGCATCAATACCAGTAATTAAACTAACAGGTTTTAATAAATATTAATTAATTAATTATTTAATATTTATTATTTATTATTTAAGTTTCAATATTACTTTTTACTCTATAAAATGGTGGTTGTGAATCTGTACACTTATCAGAAGCTCTGTAAGAATATTCAGCAGGACTGTGTGGATGATGAGGAGCATGTGTTGTATGATGTTGATTATAATGATATGTATAATTGTGATGATCATGCTGTTCTTTATCAAAGTGAGAATCATGAAGATGATTATGTGGTGATGAAATATTTACATCAACTGCTTGACTCATTTTACCTAAATTATTAATTGCTTGTGGCAAATAACTATCATGTGAAAATTTAGTTTGATGAAAAGTATCATCAATATACTCTCTGTGAGAAATATCAAAATTTTGTTTCGGTTTTCTTTTAGAAATAGGTCGAGGTGCTGTAGGTGAATTAACACCTGTAGGATTAACGTTTCTTCTTGAAATTTTTTGTTGCTGTATAACTGGTTGCTGTTGTTGTACAATTCTTTGGTGTTGTTGTGGTTGCTGTATAACTGGTTGCTGTTGTTGTTGTGCAATTCTTTGTTGCTGTATAACTGGTTGCTGTTGTTGTTGTACAATTCTCTGTTGTTGTGGTTGCT
>Ga0209534_10000617_pt1 | contig 40724 bp, 34 predicted proteins | sample COG_07_FD_184751 | JGI IMG/M metagenome (GOLD analysis project Ga0209534, IMG submission 184751) | Pelagic Microbial community sample from North Sea - COGITO 998_met_07 (SPAdes) (version 2) | ecosystem: Environmental > Aquatic > Marine > Neritic zone/Coastal water | place: Helgoland, sampling...
AAGCTCTGAAAGGTCACATTCATCGTGCTGAGTAACATGAGGGATATTAATCCAAGACGTATGAAGATTGGTGAGAGAAGATTTTTGAAATTTTGACAATGGTTGCTCTTCCACAGAACCCCATTTTGAATAATCAATGTTAGGTTGAGTGAAAGTGAATGTATTATTATTTGCATCGCTTAGACGAGCTTTAACAAAAGCATGTAAATCTTCTTTCTGAATTCTATTCTTAGGTCCTGAAGGTGCTACCAGGGAAAGCTGAATCCCAAACTCTCTGGCTAACTTTCTTACTGCGGGACCAGCATAAAAAGATCCCCTGTTGCTAGAATCTTGAGCTGGTGCAGCTGTTATCGGTTGCTCAATAGTCTCCTCTAACTTCTTAAAAGTCTGGGGAATCTCTGGGGTCATGACAGAATCTATGGCTGGCTTCTGCGTATCAATAGATGGCTCATCTGCGTCACCTTCAATCTCTAGAAATGGTGAACCTGCGCTCACTTTATCGCCAATGGATACTTTGATTGCAAGTACCTTGCCTCCAAGAGAAGTTGGTATTTCCATCGCTGCCTTATCAGACTCCAAAACAATAATAGGATCCTCCTCACTAACAATGTCGCCGGGTTTGACGCAAATTTCTATGACTTCTACGTCCTCAGCCTCACCTAAATCCGGTATGTTTAATACTTGAGTACTCATTACACCTCCCAAGGATTGGGCTTGGAGGGATCAACCTTGAGCGTCTTGTAAAGTTTATTAATTTCAGTTTTGGTTAATGCACCTTTTTTAAATAAGGCATAGGCAGCCAATCGAGCGATATTATTTGCATCTATTTCAAAAAACTCTCTTAACTTTTCTCTGGAATCACTTCGACCGTACCCATCAGTTCCAAGTGTATAAAATGGAGCTTCAATATAGCTGCGAATTTGCTCAGGATAGGCTCGCATATAATCAGTGGAAGCTATGACTGGAATGGATTTATTGCTCAGGCATTCCTCAACATAACTGACTTTGGATGGGAGATCAGGATTAAGCTCATTAAACCGCTGCTTATCAATACCATCTTTTCTGAGCATGTTGAAGCTGGTAACACTCCATACCTCTGCAGCAATCCCCATAGAGCTTAAAATCTCTACCGCTTTAACAGATTCATTTAAGATGGATCCAGAGCCCATTAAAATCACTTGATGATCTTTGTTTTCAATGAGTCGATACATCCCTTTAATAATACCTTCATCAGCACCCTTTGGCTTAGCAGGCTGCTCATAATTCTCATTGGTAACAGTAATGTAGTAGTAGTAATTCTCTAGATCTACAAACATTTTTTGAATACCGTGCTGAAAGATTACTGCAAGTTCGTATGCATAAGCAGGGTCATAGGAAAGGCAATTTGGGATAGTTGCTGAAAAAAGATGGCTGTGGCCGTCTTGGTGCTGAAGACCTTCTCCATTCAGAGTTGTTCTGCCAGATGTTGCACCAATAAGAAACCCTTTGGCCTGTGAATCGCCTGCCGCCCATGCCAGGTCATGAATTCTTTGAAAGCCAAACATAGAATAAAAAAGATAGATTGGAACCATTGGAAGGTCGTAATTTGAGTAGGCGGTAGCCAATGCAATCCAAGCGGAAAATGCACCTGATTCATTAATGCCTTCTTCAAGCATTACACCATCCTTTGATTCCTTGTACCACATGACCTGGTCCGCATCTTCAGGTTTATATTTTTGACCTTCAGAAGAATAAATGCCTATCTGCCTAAAGAGTCCCTCCATCCCAAAGGTTCTAGCTTCATCAGGAACAATGGGTACTATATGTTGCCCAATTTTTTTATCCTTAATTACATCAGTCATCATGCGAACAAAGGACATAGTAGAAGATACTTCTTTGCCATCTGAGCCAGTGACATATTTCTCAAAAATATTAGCGTCTGGCATGGTTAACTTTTTAACGTGTTGACGTCTTCTTGGTATTGGCCCACCCAAGCCTTCGCGTGTTTTTAATAAGTATTGAATTTCAGGAGAATCTTTAGTCGGCCTGACATATGGTAATTGCTCGATATCATCATCTGACACAGGTATATCAAATTTATCTCTAAAAGACTTGATATTATCTAGGGTCAATTTTTTGACTTGATGGGTTGTATTATCAGCTTCTCGAGAGCCAGTCCCATAGCCCTTTGTAGTCAAAGCAAGAATTACGGTAGGTGCGCCCTTAGAGTTCACTGCCTTATGATAAGCCGCATAAACTTTATAAGGATCGTGACCTCCTCGATTTAATTTGTAAATATCCTCATCTGTTAGATCCTCTACCATCTCCAAAACATCTGGATCTTGACCAAAAAATTTCTCTCTAGTATAGGCGCCACCCTTCGCTTTAAAATTTTGGAGCTCACCGTCAACAACCGCATCCATTAATTCTTGCAATTTTCCCTGTTTATCTCTTGCAAAAATTGGATCCCATTGTCTGCCCCATACAACCTTAATAACATTCCAGCCTGAGCCCCTAAATTCTCTTTCAAGCTCATGAATAATCTTATTGTTTCCTCGAACAGGACCATCAAGTCTCTGAAGATTACAGTTGATAACAAAAATTAAATTTTCAAGTTTTTCTCGCCCTGCCAGCCCAATCGCTCCCTTAGATTCAGGCTCATCCATCTCTCCATCACCGCAAAACACCCAAACTTTACGATTATTTCTCGGGGCAAGGCCTCTAGCAGAAAGATATCGCATGATATTTGCTTGATAAATTCCCATGATTGGGCCCAAGCCCATTGAAACTGTAGGGAATTGCCAGTACTCAGGCATGAGCCAGGGGTGTGGGTAGGAAGAAATCCCAGGTTTATCTACCTCACGCCTAAAGTTATCCAAATCTTCTTCAGAAAAATATCCCTCCAAGAAGCTTCTGGCGTATATGCCAGGCGACGAATGACCTTGAAAATAGATCAAGTCCTCCTGACCTTCTGCTGAGCCTTGAAAAAAATAGTTAAAGCCAACATCATAAAGTGTTGCCGAGGATGAGAACGTTGCTATATGGCCACCTAGGTCATCATCAGATTTATTCGCTCTTAGAACCATTGCCAAAGCATTCCACCTAATCAGAGATCTGATTTTTCTTTCCATAAATAAATCCCCAGGCATCTTGGCTTCTTCGCTTACAGGAATGGTATTTCTAAAAGGAGTTGTGAGATTATAATTCGGGATAGTTCCCAGAGCAGTGAGTTCTGATGCTAGCTTGCCCAAGATAAATGAGGCTCGATCATTGCCATCCTCAGAAATAATATTTGTTAAAGCATCAAGCCATTCTTGAAGTTCTGGATCATTCCTTGATTTCTGCATAAGTTAATAAGGTTATATTAAAAAAATCTACTATATTTTACGAACTTTTGAATGTCGCTCTGTTTAAAACATTGTTATTATAAATGTTCTTTTATATTTAACCTAAAGGTAAAAATCATGCGTTTTTCATACCATCCTTCAATGTGCAATCCATCTTTTTATTTAGAGCTTGGCAAGGCAGCAGAGGCTGCTGGCTTTGATGCTATTACTTTTCCAGATAGCATTTGTTACCCAAAAGAATGTGATTCTACTTATCCCTATAATGATGATGGAAGTAGAGACTTTTTAGATGGCGTGCCATTCTTAGAACCTTTTTCAATTATCCCAGCCATTGCTGCGGTTACTGACAAGCTAGAATTTTCTACATCAGTTTATAAGCTAGCGCCTAGACAAGCAGTTACAACTGCTAAATTTGTTACAACCTTGGGAGTGATAACAAATAATAGATTTCATTTTGGAGTGGGGGTAAGTCCCTGGTACGAAGATTTTCTTGCAACAGGAGAGCGCTGGGAAAAACGTGGCAAAAGAATGGATGAACAAATAGATATTTTAAAAGGTCTCATGAATGGTGAGTATTTTTCTTATAAAGGAGAGTTTTATGATATTCCTGAATTAAAACTATGTCCTGCTCCAACTAAACCAGTCCCTATTCTTATTGGCGGTCATTCAAAACCAGCGTTAAGGCGTGCTGCAAGGGTTGGCGATGGCTGGATTAGTGCTGGCCTTAGCCTTGAGGAGACAAAGAGCTTAATTGATCAAATTAATTCTTTTAGAGAGGATTTCGGAACAATAAATCATCCTAACTACCAATTCCAGGTTATGGGAGAAGCAGCATATTCTCCAGATGGCGTTAAGCAATTAGAAGATTTAGGAGCTACAGAGGTAATTGTTGCATTTAGGAATACCTATGAAGGTGGTGCTGATGAAAGGACCTTAGAGGGAATGATTGCAGAGATTAACTGGTATGCAGAGGAAGTAATACAGAAATCTAAATCATAAATGGTCTGGATGGCCGGATTTGAACCGACGATCGCTTCACCACCAGCGAGGTGCGCTACCAGGCTGCGCTAAATCGTGTACTAACATTGATCGTGTACTAACATTGATTGAATATACATACTAAATATTTTTATATAAACCTAGTTATACTTGTATGAGTTAAACAACGTTTAGAAAAAAAACATTGGTAAAAAAATTACTCAACTAAATATGCCTGCAAGAATTTAGTCAAAGGAATAATTTATTTGTTAAATTAATTTGCTATATACAAGGAAAATGGTAATAATATGCACAAGAACTCGGTAGGCATTACTAATTGGCCTGTAATCGAGTAAAAAAAGTTTTGTAAATTTTAATAAAAAGGAGTTTGGACGATGGCTAAATTAAAAAATAAATTAAATTATTTCTTAGCATTGGTGGTACCTTTTGTTGCTAACAATTTAACAGCGCAAGATGCTATAGAAAATCAAGAGCCAAAAGCTGCGGGCGACAAAAAGGAAGCCGCTAAAAAAGCTGAAGGAACTCTAAGCGCTGGAGCAATTGCAGCAGCAGTCGCAGCAGCGGTAGTTATAGCTGAGGTATCAGATAGTGATTCACCAGCACCTACACCAGCTCCGACACCAGCTCCGACACCAGCTCCGACACCAGCTCCGACACCAGCTCCGACACCAGCACCAGTTCTAGTTACAGAAGTTTCCACTTCAACATCTACTAGTACTGGAACAGCTACTAGTACTGCAACAAGTACGGGCACATCTACCAGTACAGCTACTGCAACCGAATTAGCTGAATCAACAAGCACATCAACAGCAACAGCAACAGCAACATCAACAGGGACTTTAGCAGCTGGTGGCACTGGAACTTCAACAGGCACAGTGATAGTTGAAGTTGTTAATGAGATAGCTGTAGAGATTGAGACAGAGATTGAAAATGTAGTCGAAGAAGTTCAAGTGGTACCTATAGAGGTTGAAGTTGAGCAAGTAGACATTGTTACAAGCACAACTACAAGATTCGAGTAATATCATATATTATAAAAAAGGAAGCTTTAGCTTCCTTTTTTTTGTTTAGAATTTATAAAAATATTCTATTTCTATGGGTGGCATGTATGGATGAACTTCCTGTAACGCATAAACCACAAGGTTATTATTATTAACCCAATAAACATCATTTGATTTCCAGCCTATTGATCCTACCTCTCTGCTAAATGTAAAAGCATCTAAGTTTTTGTATATATTGTTACCTTCAATTAAGCCAGATGATCCAATCAAATTAAAGTTAGCTATTACACCAACCAGTAAAGGTTCATCAAATTCAAGTGATGGTGAGAACTGAGTTGAGGTATTAGGAGAAAAGTTCTGATAATTCCTTAATGCGATATTATGAGGTAAGCCTGAGGATTTGACTATCAGGCCATTGTAGGTATATATAGTGTTGAGATCTGAAGAAACCCACTCATAGACTCCTTGCTCTACCGAATTTAATATAAGCTTGACCTTCGCATTTCTGCCAACTTTTAAAGTCATGAAACTAAACTCAGATTGATTATACTCAACGTTAGTTATTTCTTGATTAGGATAGCCAAGAGTTTGATTTTTAACGACTAAAAAAATATCATCAAAGGCTGACGCACAGCCTTGCAAAATAAGTAAACACAGGCATATCCTTCTAATCATAAAAATCACTCCAATGATCAATAATACTTTTCCTATCCGCGTAATCTGTTACGCCCCAAAGTGGATAGCCTTGAACTAACCTTTGGGCTCCATCTCTTGTAAGGGGGCGAAGTCCCCAGCCAGTAGTTTGCTTCCTATAATCACCAAAAAATAAATCAACTGGCATCCACCAGTAGAAACCTTTGTCGAATGATCCCTCCCCAAATTCAACTTTACTAATATCAGTCTTTGATGCAAAAACACCAATTTGGAAGCCATTGTAAAACTCTCGAGATATGTCTAGGGTAATGCCTGAATCTTGCGCAAGATATTTACCACCAATTAATTTAAAGTGCACATTAGAACTTGGCTCTCTATAGTAAAAAGTTAAATGGCCTGTAGAGGTTTCATAATCTCTAAAATTAAACATTTGATCAAAGCCTCTTTGCCTAACTCTCCAAGCATCAAGGCCAATTGCAGCGTTACCAGAGAATGGTCTATATAAAGCTTCGAAACCAGCGCCAGCAAACATAGATTCAAAGATACCTGCAGAAAATTTAAAATACAGATCTTGCATTGGATTTTTGAAATAGTTTAATTGCATTCTTCTAACCGTAAATCCAGAACCTTCCTTTAAATAATCAACAATGTCGGTTCTTACATGAGGAATAATACTATCCGATGGCAGTTTCAGTTCACTGAAATTATTTGTTACGCCTTGACTTACAACTGTTATTAAAGAGAGATCTTTTGCTAGTAAAAGCTCTGAGTATGCTGTAATCCTAAGATCACCAAAATAGAATCCATCTGGACCCCCTATTTGAGATTTAACATCAGGACCTATGTTATAAAAAAGCTTTGGGTATTTAATGGCAGGTTGAAATTCATAATCTGATCTATCGTACAGTAATGGCTGAACAGAGGCTGTCGGCAATATAATATTTGGATCTTGAAAATCTTTGCTTCTGCTCAATGAGCTTCTGGTTGTGCTAATAGCATACATGCCCATGTCACCATTAACCTCTGAAACTTCAATTCTTCTAATCGAATCTGGAGCAATGTCATCTAAAACTCTTAAGGCACGTCCTGCGGCTATTGATTGATTTCTAAATTTAGATTGTGCATATGCAACTTTTAATTCTCCGTTATTTATGTCGGCAGACTGTAAAGCTAAATTTCTTTGGCTAAGATACAACAGAGATGCTCGATATAAATTTTGGTCAGACTTAGCGGTTACTTCCTGAATAGCCTCCTTGTTTTCAATTTCTTTCATCCTGTCTTGTTTGGGAAAAAAAGGGTTTTTTCTTCCTAAGGGCGCTCTATATGAAAACCCAAAACTAATTGTGTTCCCTTTCACATAGGATGCTTTAAGGAATAAATTTTTAGAAACAGGATGTACATAACTTATATTCATCTTATGATCCTGAGTTACCTCTAAAGGGCCTTCAGTTTGATAATTTGTTCCATCAAGCTCAAGCTTGACTCTTGCTCCATAAAATTTAGGAATAAAATATTCAATACCACCAAAATAACCAGCATCACCGCTGAAATAAGACCCTGTAGAAAACTGCCCGCCCCCTGACAATGGACCAGTTCTTTCAACAAAAGAATTAGAAATATTTACTAATGGATTATCAATCCTGTTTCCATTTAAATTGCCCCAGCCAATTCCAAATGTAAAATCAAAGTTATTAATTATTTTTGATGCAACAACATACTCTGCTGCGAAGACACTTGTTCCTGCTAGATCTCTAAACCCAATAGCAACCTGAGGAAAAAAATTAGATTCAGAAATTAATCGAAATTTTGCATCAAAACTTTTATCTTTTAAGCTCTGAGATCCACTGAAAGCCTTAGAGGGGCTATAAAGTGCATTATTGATATCAGCATACTGATATGATGCTTCAAACCAATCAAAGGGATATGCAACAACAGAACCACGTAAATATGGTTCATTATGTGTCCAGCTAAATGCCAATGTTCCCTCTTCAGAGAACCTCGCAGTTGGCATCTGAATTAATCCCAGGGTGCCGTAATTTGAGTAATCTGGAATAGTCGATGGGTAAATATAATCTAAATATGAACTGCTGAGATCATGGCTCAAAAATATAAAACCAAGAAATACCTGAAACCTCTTTAAATTTCTCATCAGGTAAAGTGTATAAACAATCCTTTACTGTATAAAAAAACTATTTGTTTATAGCATTCAGGGATGCTAGAGATAGGGCCAAGTTACTAAATATTGGCGCAATGCTTGCTGCATAATTGATACCATCTAGCTTACCAATTTCACGAGGAACATATATGATTGAGCCTGGATAAAGCCCTTGATTATTTTCACGTAAAAAATTTATACGAGAAGAATGCAGAAAAGTGTCACCATTAGGTGAAATGACTATCACTTTTTTTGTTTCGGCAAAACGGCCTAAGCCTCCGGCTAATTTAAGATAGTCCCCTGTATTAAGATTTGCCTTATAGTATTTAGAACCTGGATTCATTACCTCCCCAAGAACAAAAACTTCTGGCGAGTATGGTGGTATATCAATCACGTCACCATTTACCAGTTTTAGGTCTAATGATGGATTTTGTTGTAATTGATCAATGTTAAAAGAGGTTGAAAGCCTGCCCCTAGATTCAGCATTTTTAAATTCTTGCAGGATAAGTGGCAATGAGCCACTTGCAACTGTGCCAGAGGAATTTGCAGCAGCTGCTAAAAAGGCAATCATATCTTGATATAACTTATCATTGATATATTGTTCAACTTTTTTTGTGCTCTCTCTAAAGATAGAGCCACCAAGCGGATAGGCTGAATTTTTATAACCACCCGCTCTTAAAATTACCGATGATAATGTTTCCATTTCATCAATGGTATATATGCCTGGATTATGCACTTCTCCTTTTATTTCAACGGATGCTTGAGCTTTATTGATTGGCTGAAAAAAATTTGTTTTGATGCTATCTCCATTCTGGAGCATAAAATTATTCATCTGAGCTATATCTAGTTCTAAATAAGAAGTATTTCCATTTTCTTTTCGATCCACAAAAACTTTGTCCGTATTACTGGATGGGGTAAATCCTCCAGCGAAATGGAGGGCTTCTGATAATGTCGTACTATTTTTTAACTCATAAATTCCTGGTTGAGTGATACCTCCAGAAATTGCAACTTGATCTCCCTTTGGGTTAACTAAAATTACATCTCCAGCTCTTAAATCTGTTTTAACCTCAAAATTTCCATTAACAAATACTTCATATAAATCAAACTCAGAAATAATTTTTCCATCTCTTTTTAGAACTATAGATCTCATTGAGCCACTAGAAGATGGACCACCGGCCATATCCAAGACAGATAAAATATTGGAATTTCCAGAAACTGTATACATTCCAGGAGAGTTAACACTACCTATCACTAAAATATTGATATCACGGATGTCTGATAGAGTTATGTAGACTTCCTGTCCAACTATCTTTTGACTGACACTATTTTGTATAATCTTTGAGGCACTCTTTAAAGTTAACCCCACAACAGAAAACTTACCTATCCCGGCAATAGTTATTGAGCCATCCTTCGCGATGGGAACATCCTTCAATTCAGAGTTAACTTGGCCAATCAGTGAAATATTAAAAATGTCGCCAACACCAACAACATAATCATCTGATAAATTTGGAAGTGAAAGAGGAGCAAAGGAAGATTGAAAAGTTTTAAAAAAATTAGAGCCGAATTCCTTCAGGGAGCCAATCTCAATTTCGCTAATGCCCATTTCATTTTCAATTTCATAAAGCTGCAGTTTAATTTCTTCCAGCTGAGAATTTAATTGCAGGACTGTTGTTTTTGGGCCTCTGTATAACTCTGGTTGAGTATTTGTTTGCTCTGCAATATTCTTTAACACATCTGCTTGAATTTCTGGTGGCAGACTACTTAGATAGCCCTCATTAAGTGCCTGAGTGCTGGTAGTTACAGAAAATATAATGATAAAAAAAAGTGGAAGGATTTTGTAAGATCGAAATAAGTGCATTTTGAAACCTTTATAAAAATATTTTCTATTATAGTTTATTCGTAAGGGTTTTAAGTTTAATTTATAAAAAAATTTCCATTGCGTCCATCATTGTTTTGTTTACTTTGATTACATCAAATTTTTCAACCACAAGTTCTCTGGAGTTTCTTCCCATCACTTCAATTTGATCAGGGTGCTTTATAAAAAATTCCATTTTATTGACAAGTTGAGACACATTCTTTTTCTCAACAATATATCCATTAAAACTGTTGACGACTGTATCTCTGCACCCAGGGGCATCTGTGGTAATAATTGGCCTCCCAATTGCCATAGCCTCAATTACAGCTCTGGGGAGGCCCTCATGATATGAAGGCAGAACAAATACATGAGAATTTTTAATAATGGGGCGAACATCGTTCACCTTATCGAGTAATTTTAGATGCGTGGAGCTCTTTATAAGAGCAATATCCTCAGGAGAGATTGAGTCTGGACCATCATCCTCCCATCCAAGTATATAAAATTTAATATTTGGGTATAAGTTATTGATTTCTATCGAGGCAGAAAAAAACTCAATCACTCCTTTGGCAACTAATAGCCTCCCAATCATCAAAAAACTAATATCTTGCTCTACAGGTAATGGTGTATACAAAAATTTTTGAGTATTTACGCCTGACCCATTTACACATATCGCATTAGACTGATGAGATATAACTCCTAAATTAAGTAATGTATTCTTATCATCTGAATTTTGAAAAAAAATTATATTCGCTTTCCGTAATGCAAAACCATATATCTGCTGAATAGTCTTTACCATAAAGCTCTTAGACTCTGACCGAAAAAGGTAACCTAGGCCGGTAACAATAGAAAAACGCATAGGAATTCTAAAAAACCAAGCAACTAGCATTCCATAAAGGTTTGGCTTGATCGTATAGGACAGCACTCCTACTGGGCTCGTTTTAAAAAAGAGATAGATTAAACGACCAATGCATAAAGCCTCCATAATTATATTTTTGGATGAACGATTAATATCCATGTCATAAAATGACATATTATTTTCATCAATAAATTTTAATAATTCATGAGATTCTGAGATGTTTGGAGCAATAATAATAATGTTAAAACCTCTTTTTTGAATTTCTAGAATTAGCTCTTTTCGAAAATTTAAAATTGATTGGCTGTAACTAGCTAAAATAATAAAATTCATAGGGCTATATTATTCTTTTCCAGCCATACTCCCAAAGAGATTAAGCTCCATAGGTGAGCAGAATTATCCTCCTGGCCGCTAATATGTTGGTTCCATAAAGTTAGAATTTCATTATGATTAAAATAATTAAGCTCTTTGATTTGTCCATCAAATAAAATATGTGATGCATAATCTTTAAGGGGCCCTCTAAGCCAAGCTGCAACCGGAATACCAAATCCTGTTTTAGGCTGATCAAGCAATTGAGGATCTATATACTTTGAAAGCAATGCTCGCAGTAGCCTTTTAGTCTCACCATTTGAAACTTTGTAGTGAGCAGGAAGACTCCATGCAAAGCTAAAAATTCTGCTGTCTAAGAATGGCACTCTTGTTTCAAGGCTATTGCGCATAGCGGCCCTATCTACTTTTACCAAAATATCATCAGGCAAATAAGTTTCAGTATCTGCAATCATCATCTGTTCAAAATTACTGAAGGAGTTATCAAGGAAGATTGGATGCGGTTGTTTTGAATTAGCACTACCTGAAAACTCAGAATTAATTAATTTATGCTTGGGGGCTAGAAGAAGTTCGTGCAGCTCACCAACGGAATGACAATTCATCGTCATTAACATTTTTTGGATTTTTAGCTCAACATTCTCCCATTTAGAGTTAGCCCCGCTAAGCTTTAAGGCAAGCAAGATTAGTGGAGTTATTCGAGGCGCAAATTTTGATACAATAGACCTAAAATTCTTGGGCATAGAGTTAATTTTTGGCCAGAATCTATGGGCATATTCATACCTATTATATCCTCCAAATATTTCATCTCCAGCATCACCAGATAACACAACTGTCACTTTTTGCTTGGCAAGCTGTGCAACTAAATATGTTGGAATTTGCGAAGAATCAGCAAAGGGTTCGCTATAAAAATTAAAAATATCTGGAATTAGGTCAAGGGCTGCATTTGAATCTACATAAAGCTCAGTATGGTTAGCTCCAAGTGCATTCGCAATTAATTGTGCTCTTTCAGCTTCATTACTTTCACCACTATGACCAATAGAAAAAGTATTGATAGGTGCTCCTGATTCAGCAGCCATCATGCAAGCAATGAGCGAGGAATCAAGCCCGCCAGACAAGAGACACCCAACAGGGACATCAGATAGCATCTGGTCAGAAACAACTGATCTAAGCAAATCATCCAAATGATTTACAGCATCATTGAATGTTCCATCAAAAGGTTTACTCTTAGCAATCTGAGCTTCGTCATATGAAGACCAATACTGCTTTTTAGTAAGAGAGAAGGTTCGTAAATTAAAAGATATATAATTTCCAGGCAATACTTTAAATAAGTTTTTATAAACTGTCGCCTCTCCTCCAAAATTATTGGTTTCTATAAACCTATTGATTTCTCTTGAGTTAAGCTTTTGCTGAAACTCAGGAGTTGACGATAACGATTGCAACTCAGAGGCAAAAATAAACTGCTTATTAGATGATGAATGCCAGCCATAATAAAGAGGCTTTTCACCGAACCTATCTCTACAAAGGTAGACCTGCTGCTCGGAACTGTCCCAAAGAGCAAATGCAAACATTCCATCAACCATTTGAAGAGTTTTATCTAAGCCCCATTGATCAATGCAGCTCAATAAGGTTTCTGTGTCAGAGGTTCCATTCCAAACGATATCCGGATCCAGCTCTTCTCTAAGTTTTAAGTGATTATAAATCTCTCCATTATAAGAAATATGAAATCTCTTAGAATGTGATTGCATAGGCTGACTTCCAGCATCAGATAGATCTAAAATAGCTAAACGTCTGTGCCCTAATCCAACTTGATTATTTTCATGAATCCAAAGTCCAGAGGCATCAGGACCTCTATGCTCTATATGCTTTAACATCATGCTCAAATCAGCATCAATATTTTCTTGCAGAGTTTCTTTGAGATAGATACTACCAACGATGCCACACATCTAATTATGTTGCTCCTTAGTTCTAATATTCATTAAAGAGACATAAATTACAAACCAAATAATAGGGTGTCTCCCAACATAGGCAAAAAGAGAAAAAATAATAAGTCCAACTAAACAGGAAGCAGCAAAATTATCTTTTGATTGGATAAATCTAAATATAGAGTAAATTAATGGGAAGTAAAAAAGGCTAAAGCCAAAGAGACCACCCACAGTTAGTAAGTCGACTGGCGTTGAATGAGCTTCCCATCCCTCATATGGGCCAGCAAAACCAGCAAAAGCTCCAGCTCCATGGCCAATAAGAATTGTAAATAGATTCTCCTGCCATGCCTCAATACCAGTTAATATTAAATTAAATCTATAGTTTGATGTTGAGGCCGCATACCATAAATTAATAAAAAAATTTATGATTGCTTCAAGATTTAAAAGAATCATTGTGGTCGCAATAATGCCGATAACAAGAAATAATGGTAAGACGAAAAGAGATCTACAGCCTTTCAAAAAAATAAATGTAAGTATCATGGCGATGAAACCTAATCTCGCAGCATCTGATAACGTTATATATATAAGAATAGATAGAGCTAATATACATAATAATTTTTTGAATGGAGTGAGATTTAGCTGAGAAAGAAGAGCCATACTCGAAAGCAAATAAATCGCCAATCTATTTGGGTTATCTGAGCCACCAGAGAATCTTACATCTCCATACCAGGCATCTCCACTCCCTATAAAAGCTGAAGTGAAAATAAGTACAATAAAAATACAAATTTTTGCGATAATATTATGATCTAATTTTAAAAATGCAATTGATCCAAGAAAAAAAAAGCATGTTGCATAAGCAAAGATATCAGCCACCGATGGCTTGTGATGCATCCCTAACCAGAAATTTAAAAGAGTGTTAGGGGTAATGCAAAATAGCAAAAATATAACAAGGGCTGCTACATATTTTGCTCCCAAATCATTAAGTGATATTTTTTTATAATTTTTTATAATTAAAAGCAAAGACCCATACGCTGCAAGAGCTAGAATAATCTCACCGATCCCTATTCTTCCTCCAAGCCTAAACCTATCGAATAATATAGATGCCAGTGCAAACCCAAAGATCATCTCGTATTTATAAGATTTAAAGTATAAGTTTAGTAAAGTCATTTTGAACTGCTAGGCATGATCATTAAGATGGATCATAAATGTCTTCATTGCATTTATTACATTAAATTTCTCTCTAGCATTCTTAGATAGAGATTCTGCTTGATCCAACTTGGACACCTTGGACAACTTGATCATCAAAGCTTCAAATTGAGCTATTGATTTACAGACATATCCAAGACTATATTCCTCTATGAGCTTAGAAGCTTCAGATTGATATGAGTCAATAATTATAATGGGCTTGTTAAGGTAAATATATTCATAGATTTTTCCAGTTACAACATATCTCTCGCCAGGATCATTCATCATCAACAGCAATAATAGATCTGAATTTAAACCTTCAGCTCTGGCTTGAAAAAAGTCAACTTCTGGAATTAAGCTTATCGCTGACTTTGCATTAGACGTTTTGGCGAGATAACTTGTAAACAACTTGGTATCTCTCCCAATAAAAAATATATTAAAAGCATCCTGCAACAATGTATTATTCTCAAAAAGATCAATAATAGGAATTGGGGATCTCTTGCCAAGCAGCATAGACCCAAGGTGAAGAACATTTATCTTACTTGTTGTATCTTTTTGAATATATCTAGGTGAAGGAAGCTTCACTTGTGATTCTAACCACCCAGATAAAATAAGATAAGATTTTTTATTAAAATAGCTTTGGTAGTAGCTATGAATCAGGGGGCTAACTGACAAAATCAAATCAGTGTCTTGGATGACCCTTCTTTCCTTAGCCCGAAGTAACCTAGAAGATAAGTCTGATGGACTTGCTGCTGGTTGCATTGGATCAAATGACCAGGAATCACGATATTCTGCAATCCAGTAACTTTGATGCAGTTTTTTAAATCTAGATGCAAAGGAATGGTTTTCAATTGGCCCACTGGTAGAAATCAATACATCTGGTTTAAACTCTTTAAGCAATGATAGGGCGAGGTTGAAATTGTGGTCATTGTTCCAATTCTTTTCGTCACCAAATAAGAATAGCTTGATATTTCTAATAAAGGTAAGAATTTTTTTCGGGAGGAATTTGATTATAAAATGTTTTATATACGAGCTTTTATTATATATTTTGCTTCCAAGGCTATCGCTTACATCCATTATAAGATCGTCTACGTGCGGAATGTGATGATCATTAAAGACATATCTCGTCTCATCATTTGCAGCATAAATTACTTTAACTTGATGGCCCAGTTCTCTCAGCGCAGAGACTTGACTATAAGATCTATTTGATCCTACTGAATTTGACGGCGGATAATGATAGCTAATATAGAGAACATTCTTTTTCACGATCTTTTGAAAAAGAACTCTCTTATTTTAGTCGCCACATAATTTATTTCATCGGGCAAGATTTCTGGGAAAATTGGTAATGACAATATAGTAGCGCAATCAGAGATTGCATTTGGATAACGCGAAAGGTCTAGATCAAGATATTTATAACACTCTAGCTCTGGTAATGCTCTGGGATAATGTATGCCAGTATCAATGCCCGCATCTTTTAAAAATGCTGCTAAGTCATCTCGAAATTTTGTTTTGATCACATATAGATGAAATGTGTGATTGCATAAGTGATGTGTTTGCGGCAAGGCAATTTCCTCAATATCTTTGAGTTTCTCCTCATATAGCCTTGCAGCCTGATTTCTTTGTTTAATCCATTGCTCTATGTATTTTATTTTGACATTCAAGATAGCTGCCTGCAATGAATCTAGTCGTGAGTTAATTCCTTCAACCTCATGCATATGCTTCACCAAGGATCCATGATTTGCAAATCTTTTCATGCTTAAAAAAAGATTCTCATCAGAAGTCACTATACCGCCAGCATCTCCATATGCGCCAAGATTTTTTCCAGGGAAAAAGCTTATCGTTCCTGTGCTACCAAATAAACCAACATAAGAATTATTCCATTTTGTCAGAATTGCTTGAGCGCAATCTTCTATAACATGAAGATTGTATTTGCTTGCAATACTCATGATTATGTCCATATTTGCAGCATGGCCATAGAGATGAACCGGAATAATGGCCTTGGTATTCTCAGTGATGTTTTCTTCGATTAAAGTTTCGTCAATACAAAAAAATTTATTTGTATCTACAAAGACAGGTTTTGCACCTGTTTGAGAAATTGTCTCCGAGGTAGATATCCAGCTATGGGCAGATGTAATCACCTCATCTCCACTCTGAATTCCAAGCATCTTCATGCTAATAAATAAAGCATCAGTTCCATTAGCGACAGGTAAAGCAAATTGTGCTTTAAGTAATGCTGAGAGATTAGCTGCAAAGGATTCTACGTGTTTTCCACCAATAAAAGCAGTGTTCTCAATAACATCTGCAATGGTGCTGTCTATTTCATCCTTAATATCTAAATATTGTTTTTTTAAATTTACAAAGGGGATTTGCATAATATGATCCTGTGCTTCATACCAATTTCAGTGAATTAATTTGTATTATAAGTGAATAAGACTTTGATGGATAAAACTTTTAAAACAAAACCTACTTGCAGCCCTCTATTTCAAGGAATCTAATTAAATAATTTCATTTGTGAAAATAAAATCTAAATTAGCAGACTCTGCAAATTGTCTGTCTGTTTCCCTGTCTCCAATGTAAAGTGAGGATCCTAGTTTAATATAAGGCTGAATGTGCTGATAAGGCTCACTGTTGGGCTTTGCGAAATTTATGTCATTAATTCCAATAATTTTTTGGCAGCTATTAATCAGACCTTCTTTGGTTAAGATATCTGCAATAGTTTTCGAATGATTATGGGAAATAATATATATCTCTTTGTTTAATGACTTAATAAAATTAATCGTGGTGGCAATTAAAGTATATTTTGGCGCTCCTTTAGTTGTTTCTATCTGATAAATTACATCAAGATAATCATGGGAAATTTTTCCAAGGTCTATAATTTTTTGCGAAAGTGATAGCTCGTTTGAAATCTGATGCTCCTTACAACCCTTGTTCACAAACGCTCTGCATTCATCCCAATCAATTGATAAGTCAGCTATGGTCCCATCAAAATCAAAGATATAGTTACTATAAAAAGACTTCATCAAGATATCTCACCATTTTAATTGGTTTAGATGGAGGCTGGAGATTTGGAAGAGGCATGCTCAAGTAGTCCCTTAGCATGAGCTCGGGTATATTCAACCCTGCCTCACAAGCAAGAAGAAGGCCGCCTGCTGACATTCGAGGGTTGATTTCAATAATTTTGAGATCCTCATCTAAGAAAAGTTGGATATTGCATGCGCCATCAAATTCCAACCTCTCCAAAAGATTCTTGGCAAGCTTCAGAATGTTTATATCGTTAACTGTCTCAGCAATAATGGATTTACCGTCCTTAACCTTTTGTCGTATTCTGGGAATGCAAGCAAAGAAACCTTTAGCGCTATTCCGATAAGCGTCAATCGTAATCTCTGGGGCAGCAATATATTCCTGAATAATTAGATTGTGTTGATTTGCAATTTGCTCTTTTGTAATCTGTGATTTACATCCTATTAAAATTGCGCCACTCGAAGAGCTACCTGTAATTGGGCGAATGAAAATAGGGAAATTATGTACCTGATCAAAAGATTGAAAGGTTTTAGCAGAGTTAAAATTATGCTTACCAAGAAACTCAATGAACTTCTTTTTGTTGGAACAAGTTTCCTCAGCAGATGAATGAGGTAATATCAAACCAACACCCTCCGACTCGAAAGAACTTTTTGAAGAACAAAAGATGGCAATCTCTGAAGAATGACATGGAAAAATAAAATCTATTTTTTCTTTATGAACTATTTTAATTATTTCTGAAATAAAATTTTCTTCAGTGGCTTTTGGGGTGAGATAATTGATATCTGAAAAATATTGACCTAAAGAATTGGGGTCCATATCTGCTGTTATTATTCTGCAATTAAAAGCGGATTTTTTTAAGCATTTGATAATGTTAAGCGCTGTCTCGACTCCTCCTGAAGTAATTAAAATATTTAAATCTTGCATAAAAGATTAATGGTTTCTTTTATTCCTGAAATAAAATCATACTCTGGAAGATAGCCAAAAGAATGCTGAGCCTTTGAAATATCTGCAGTAGAATGACGTATATCTCCATCTCTAAAGTCTTGATATAAAATTTTTGGTTTGAGGTTAGGTAGATAAGCACCAATCTCATGTTGAACTGTCTTGGCAAGCTCATCAAGAGTTATTTGTCCTCCACATGCAATGTTATAAACAGAATTTTTAGTTTCAGATTGATCTGCAAGGGCAGCAAGAATGTTTGCCTGTACCACATTTTTAACATAACAAAAGTCTCTGCTTGTTTGACCATCCCCATTAATAACTATGGGCTTATCAACTAATGTTGCATTAATCCATTTAGGAATGACGGCTGCATATTGACCATTTGGATCTTGACGCGGGCCAAAGACATTGAAGTATCTTAATCCTACTGTTTTTATACCATATACTCTTGAGAACACTTCAGCATATAGTTCATCGGTCATCTTGCTAAGCGCATAAGGGGACAACAAGTTACCTGTATTCTCTTCAACTTTTGGGAGCGTGGGATGATCGCCATAGACAGAGCTGCTGGAAGCATAAATAAATTTTTTAACATTAAGACTGTTTGCAAAAACCAACATGTTTATAAACCCAGTTACATTATTATGATGTGTATCAATTGGCTTGAGTATAGATCTTGGAACTGATCCCATTGCTGCTTGATGTAATATGAAATCCACTGTTGGTAAATTACTAACTTGTTCAGCGCTGGTAATATCTATTTCATAAAATATAAAATTTTCTTTAAAGCGTTCAGGGTTAACGGCTTCAATAATATCAAGATTTGATTTTTTGCCTGTAAGAAAATTGTCCACGCCAATAACCTTTTGGTTGAGTGAGAGAAGCTCCTCTACCAAATGACTACCGATAAAACCTGCAGCACCTGTAACTAGCCATGTTAGATTCTCTAACTCTAAAAGCTCTCTCTTGGATTGGTAAGAAGAAAGGCTCATAGCCTCAGTTCGACTTGATCAGCCGGAAAAATATGCTTGAGATCATATATGACACTCTCTTCCTTGCAAAAACTTTTTATCTTATTGATTCCAAGCTCTTTAAATTGATCATGTCCGACTGCCAGAATCACGCCATCATAATATCTATCTTTTGGGGCGACTATAAAATTTATATCTGTGACAGTGCTAGCATCAATAGCTTCGATTACTGGGTCGAATACAGAAACTTCTTTTACCTTGCTTTGAATATTTAAAGCTAAATCATGTACTTTAGTATTCCTTATATCGTTACAATTTTCTTTAAATGAATACCCTAATATTAGAATCTTAGATTCCTTTAGATTGCATGACAGTTTACTTAATTTAGATAGAAAAGTATCTGAAATGAAACTTGCCATGCCGTCATTTATCTTCCTACCTGATAAAATGACTTGTGGATTATAGTCAACCTGCTGTGCCTTGTATGTCAGGTAGTAAGGATCGACCCCAATACAGTGTCCGCCCACTAATCCAGGCCGAAAAGATATGAAATTCCATTTCGTCTCTGCTGCTTTTAAGATTTCTTCAGTATCTAAATTAAGTTTAGAAAAAATTTGAGCAAATTCATTAATTAATGCAATATTGAGATCTCTTTGAGTATTTTCAATTACCTTCGCAGCCTCGGCAACTCTTATAGAGTCAACTAAATAAGTTCCTGCATTAATTACTGAAGAGTAAAGCTCATTAATAATTTTTGAGGAATAATTATTTGATCCAGAAACAACCTTAATAATATTTTCTAATGTATGAACTTTATCGCTCGGATTAATTCTTTCTGGGCTATATCCAAGATAAAAGTCTTTGTTGAGTTTCAGTCCTGAATATTGCTCCAATATTGGAAGGCAGACCTCTTCAGTTGCTCCGGGATAAACTGTAGATTCGTATATAACAAAATTGCCTTTTTGCAGATTCTGCCCAACAAGCTTTGATACATCACGAAGCATAGACATGTCTGGAGTCAGGCTGCTATCGACAGGAGTAGGCACTGAAATAATATAAAAATTACCATCTGATAAATCATTTATATCACTTGAAAAGGAAATGCTATCTCTTTGAAGCTCAGTAAAAGAGAATTCATTAGTAACATCTAAACCCTGATTTAATTCATTCACTCTCTTTGGCGAGATATCAAAACCTAGTACTTCATATTTTTTAGAAAAAGCCATAGCTAAAGGTAAGCCAACATAGCCCAATCCCATTATTACAACTTTCAATTTACTAGTTAATGGCAGCATGATTGTTTTCATGAATTCTTACTAATAAGATTTTTTGGCTAACTCTTTTGAATATAAAAATACGTGTAAAGGTATTATTACTATTATGGATATCACAAAAGTGAGGAAGGCGATGATTGCCCGTAATGGGCCTGACTTTCTAGTTGGAGTGAATGCCGAGTCAACGACTTTAATAGAATGGTTATCTCTCATATTTGCTATCATTTTTGTTTTTAGCTGCATCTCAACTAATTTAGACATAGAGCCTCTGACCTCAGCATTCGTAGCTAAAGCAATCTCTTTGTCTAAATATTCTAGAGCATTATTTGCTTCCTTGATCTCAAGTTTCTTTTGTATTTCATTTGCCTCATATATCACTAGATCTAATAGCTCCTTGGCAAAAAAGGGTGACATATGTGTAAAGCTTATCGTGTAGTAGTCAGATTCTAGAACCTTATCGAATTGAAAGTTAGAAAGGAACATTGAATGAGCATCAAAAAACTTTCGATCAAGCGGAATAGACCCACTATCTATAATATCCTCATTGATGGATGGTGCCCCTGATTCATAAATCAAGGTTTTTGAGCTTGCGTCATAAGAATCTGCATAGAGAAGGCCATTAAAAATTGCAGGATTACTGAAAAGAAGCTGCCTAAAAAAATCTCTTGAAGTAACAATCTCTTCAACCTCTAAAACTTTCTTATTTAACGGGCTTCCTCCCATTCCAAGCCCTCCCCCAAAACCACCTAAAAAGCTTGCTGCGCCTCCGCTAGGGGCTGACTGGTCTTCAACAACTGTAAGCCTTGCAGAGGAAATATAGTAATCATTTAACAAAAAGGTTGATAAGACAACTATTGCTGTAACCGCAGATGCAAATAGGAATATTGATATTAATTTTTTTCGAAGCATTATTACTAAATCTTCGAGTTGAAAATTGAGATTTTTTTCCATAATAAATTATCTGTTGTAGTTGTTCTTCAGCCTAAATTATACCTTAATCAGGTTAGATTTTTTTACCATTTCACGCACCCAATTTAGATGGTTGAACATCGTCCACTCTTATCTCTGCGTTTAATTCAATTGACTGATAGATTGCATGGATAATTTTTAAAGATTTCAAAGCTTCCTCTCCATCTGCTATAAATGATGAGTAAGAATTTGAAGTATCAAGATAAGCCCTATAAAACTCTTCATGGGCAAATGCAAAATTATTTGGATTATTTTGAGACTCAAGAGATATCTCATTTTCAATACCGCTGTCTGTATCAAGATATTCTAATTTATTCATAGCAAATCCACCAATGCAAGCTGTTCCCTTTGTGCCAAGAATGGAAATAGAGCCTTCAATATCTTTTGGTTGAGTTGCAGTTGTGAATTCAAATGTTGCTAGAGCACCATTTTTAAATTTTACTGTGCTGACAAGTGTATCCTCAGCCTCAATATCTAGTGAAGCATTGATTGATTGCGCAAACACACTTTCTATATCGCCTACAAGCCATTGAATCATATCAACAAAATGAATGCCTTGGTTCGCTAAGACGCCCCCATCATGCTTCCAGGTCCCCCTCCAATTAGCTGAATCATAGTAACTTTGAGATCTAGACCATCTCATCCTAATGGAGCCTAAAAAAATTCTACCAAAGGCATTTTCATTGATCAGCCTTTTAATATAAGTAATTGGTAGATTAAATCTATTCTGCTTTACAACTGATAACTGGGTGCCATCTCGCTTGCATGATTCAATCATATCTTGAGCATCATCAATCCTGAGAGACAATGGCTTTTCAACTATAATCCTTGAAACTAAAGGCGAGATAGTGCGAACAATTGATGCATGAGAGCCGCTGGATGTAAGCACTACAACAACGTCTGGATGTGTTGCATTAATCATTGCAATATAATCATTGAAACCAGGGACATCCCAAGTTTTTTGGGAGGTCTTTAATACATCTGGATCGATATCGCAGACCCCAACCAAAGATGCGATTGGGACATTCTTAATGCTATGAACGTGTTTTTTAGCAATATTGCCGCAGCCAATAATACAGAATTTCATAGATTTACCTACCTACTCCGAAGTACTGAATTCCCATAGATTCAATCTTATCCTTATCTAATATATTTCTTCCATCAAAAATGCATTTATCCTTGAGCTGCATAAAATGTTCGGGAGACATATTCCAGAACTGAGAGTACTCCGTTGCTATAACTAAAAAATGTGAGTTTTTTATAGCATCAAGGGATGACTCAACATAGGAAATATTTTTGATTTCTACAAGCTCAGTCATTGCATTTTTAATGGCTATTGGCTCATATGCATGAATGTGCTTGACGATAGGTGCAAGCAATCTAAGAAGCTTAATTGCAACAGATTCTCTGATATCATCTGTGTTTGGCTTAAAGGCAAGGCCCCAGAAGGCTATTTCTTTTTTCTGTAATTCTTCAGGGCTATATAAATGTAAAATTTTTTCTAAAAAATACCTTACCTGAGAATCATTAACGCTATTGGTCGCGGTAATTAGCTCACTAGATAAATTATTGCTTTGCATAACAAATTCTAGTCCATTTACATCCTTTGGAAAGCATGAGCCTCCATACCCTAAGCCAGCATATAAAAAGTGCGGATTAATTCTTTCATCCATACCAATCCCTTTGCGAATTTCATGAATATCTCCACCGACAGCATCACTGAGTCTTGCAATTTGATTGATAAAACTAATTTTCATTGCAAGAAATGAATTTGCTGCATATTTTATTATTTCAGATGATTCTGGGCTTGTTACAAGCATTCTTTCTGATTTCCATAAAATAGACCTATATAGCTCAGCTGCTATCTTAATTGATTCTTGATTATCAGAGCCTACAACCACTCTATCAGGCCTCATAAAATCCTGAACTGCTGAGCCCTCTTTTAGAAACTCTGGATTAGACGAGAGCACAATTTTGTCCCTCAAACTATTGTTAGAAATAATTGAATTCAGATGCTTGATTGTGCCTGGAGGGATTGTAGATTTGATGAAGACATGCTTTTTAGCATCAGAATTTTTTATAAAGTCTTCGTTTTCGTGCAGAGTCTTTATTAAATTTAAAAAATATTCTTCAAGATAACTAAGATCTGGTTTTCCTGTAATATCTTGAGGAGTTCCTACACAAACAAAAATTACATCTGCAAAGCTTGCGGGAATGTTTGCATCAGAGGTAAAAAATAAATTTTTTGATTTAAGGGTTCGTTGAACAATGTCGCCCAAACCTGGTTCAAAAAAAGGCATAACGCCGCTTTGCAATAAATTAACTTTTTCCGACGAAACATCTGCACAGCAAACTTCATAGCCCAGATCTGCAAAACATGCTCCAGTAACAAGACCCACATATCCAGTACCAATAATTGAAATTTTCATAATAAGAATGTTTTGTTGTGGATTATATCAATATTATTTTTTTAAATCTGAAATATTGAGTTTGAAGAGAGCATCATTTTTTAATAATTCTTCATAAGTGCCTTGTAATTTTAATTGCCCCTTTTCAAGATAAAAGATTTGATCGCAATCTTTAAGAATGTGAAGCTGATGGCTGATAATCAACACGGTGTGTGACTCATCAAGCATATAGATAGAATCCATGATCTTAGAGGCTGTATTTGAATCAAGCGAGCTTGTGGATTCATCAAACACAATTAGATTGGGGTCGTTATATAATGCTCGAGCAATTCCTACTCTTTGTCTTTGGCCTCCAGAAAGCTTAATGCCCCTATCACCAACTTCAAGATCATGCCCTGCGGCTTGAGATGAAACTAAATCATCTAAATGAGAGCGAGAAATTGCGTTGTTAAGCATATCAAGATTTAGGTCTGAGTATGGAAGGTGAAAGACAATATTTTCTTTAAGAGAATCATTTGTTAAAAACACATCTTGGGGAACGTAGCCAATCTTAGATTGCCAAGCTCTGAGCTTGGAATGTGTTAAATCAATGCCATCAATTTTAATGGTTCCAGATGTTGGAATCAGTAAACCTAAAATAATATCAATTAATGTAGATTTACCAGAGCCCGATATTCCAATAATTCCAATTTTATGCCCTTTTTGAATATCTAAACTGATATTTTTGATTTCAAACTCAGAAGAATCAGAGTATTTAAATGAAATATTATTTAAAGATAGCTCAGAGCTCATATTAAATATTTCATCGTTAAAGGGAAAAGATCTACCTTCCTCATAACTAACAGTGGGATCATCTAGATTAATTGCATCTATTAAGTTTTGAATTGATGCAGAGCCATACTGAGCGCTCGTGAAACCCTGATATATCATATGCGTAAGAGGTTTAATTTTAATAATAACGAATCCATATAAGCCTATAATTGGTAGAGCAGTTATGAAATATTGAGATTCAACTCCGCCGCCTGAAAGAATTAAAAAAATAGTGGCTAAAAATAATACAGAAACAACTATGGTTTCTACTATGTAACTAGAAATTTGATTAGAAAAAATATAGGCAACCATTGATTTCTGAAATACCCTTGCAGCTTTTTGAAAGCGCTCTAAAAAAAATTCTTCTGATCCTGTAATTTTTATTGTTTTGATTGCTAGGAAAGAATTTGTGGCCGAAGAAAATCTATTTTTTAATGCAAGAGTTAAGTTGTTTCCTGATTTCAATAGAAACTTTTTTAAGCCACTAAAAAGAATGACATAAATCAATGTAACAAATAGAAATGTTGCTAAAGCTAGCATCACATCTATAAATGTTAATAAAAGAATCAGTGAGATTGCTACCAGGAGATTTGCAAATCCCAAGATAATTGGTCTAAAAATTTTGTCTACAAAAAAATCAACCTCACCTATGATAATTTTTGTCATCTCAGTCGTATCTTTATCAAGATAATATGCATAGGGTTGTTGCAAAAAATTCCTTAGTATTTCTGAACTCAGACTAAACCTGCTGAACTCGACCAAATTTTGAAGAAAATATTGTGTGAAAGATTTAAAAATTCCAGATAGGACTATAAAAAGAATGCTGGTAACTCCAAGAGAGATTAGAAAATCATCAACTGACCTCACACCAAGGGATTGATAAAATTGAAATAACTCTTGAAGCCAGTAGTTTGATTCAATAGAACTTGGATTGGAAAGTAAAGAAAGGAAAGGGAGAATAGAGAAGACCCCAATCATCTCTAGGGCTGCCATAATCACTATTAGAAATATAGCAGCATAAGCCTTCTGTTTTTCCTTGAAAGTCCAGTATGTAAAGATTTGTAAGATTGCGATCATAAATAAGGTCTTAAGAAAAGCACTGAAAAAAATTATATATATTAACTTTATGATAGTTATTCATTTTATGATCCTTGGCCATAAAAAAAGTTTTTTAAGTTTTGTATAAATGACGAAGGTGAAAATCCACTTGCTTTTATTATTATTATCGAAAAGATTAAATACAGCAAAGACCTATTAAATAAGCTAAATGAGTATATATGCACTCCAGGCATCAGCCATAATAAAAAAATTTTTTGTTTTTTGGGTGCGTTTTACTATGTCTTCTAAGCCAGGTTCAAAGAAAGGTATAACGCCGCTTTTCAGTGAATCAACTTTTTCTGGTAAAACGTCTGCGCAACAAACCTCATAACCCATGTTTGCAAAACATGCTCCTGTAACAAGTCCAACATATCCAGTTCCAATAACAGAAATCTTCATAATAGAAATATTTTTTTAAACGATTATATCAACAATACCGAGCAAGATCTTAGGAGTTTTAGGTTTACAGGTTTTAGTTAAAAAAATTAAAAATTTCCTAACATTCAATTATTTTTCGTCTTTAGTTAACTAATTAATCCATTTACGTAGATTATTTGTTAATACTGAGAATGGTAGCTTGCTATACCTCACGACAAAAATAGCCAAGAAGAGGTAAAGAGATAACTTGTAGATAATACTTTGATCATAAATTTTTATGGAGGGCTCAAACCAGGCAAAAAATATTACAAGCCAGCATAAAGAAAGAGCACTTAAAAAAGCTTTATCAATTCTAGGTAAAAATATCTGTCTTGTTAAGAAAGCTAGTAGCAAAATATTGATTGCATAGGTAAGGAAGGTAGCCAATGCGGCACCAATCACTCCAAAGAGTGGAATAAAAAATAAGTTTGCACAAAGATTTATGATCAAGCTTACAAAATTCACAAGTAAATAAATTTCATTCTTTTTTGCTATGACAGGGCCGGGAAAAAATATATACATTTGGGAAAGAAAGAGAGCGGGCACAAGAAAAATTATAAGGCTAAAAGTATATTGATAGATTGAAATATCAACTATATTCGAAATAATTGAAGGTATAAAGATCAATAATCCAAAAATAAAAATGTGAGAGTAAAATAAAAAAATATGGAAAACTCGGCTAAAGTCATCTAAAAAATTTTCATTACTTAAACTTTTCATGACCAAAGGAGCCAATGCAGACTGGATACCAGCATAAGCAAAAACAGCAATGTTAGCTACTCGATATCCAAAAGAATACTCTCCAACATCTGATCTTTCTAACAACCAGTCAAGCATTAGCCTATCAGAAATTAAAATAGCGATTAATAGAATCCCAGACGGAATTAATGGCAGGCTAAAACTAAATACTTGCTTGTACAAATTAAAATTAAAATTCAAACAAAATCTATGTCTTAGCATGATAATGCACAGACTACATCCAAGGATATTTAGAAAAAAATTACCCCATACCAAAATTTCTATAGTAAGAGTACTAAAAAAAATAAAGTAAATAACTATAAGTAAGTAAATTAATATTGGAGTTGCGGTGGCTAGTAAGAAAGCTATTCTACGAAATTCCCATTTTAATTGAATTTGTAAAAAAGCAAATAAACTAAAAGCGCAAATATGCAGGGCGCCCGCTAATGTCATTGAAGATAAATCTCTGGTTTCAAAAATATATTTCCATAAGTTTGAAAACAGACCTAGATAATTAGCTAAGATAAATACAAAGCTGCATAAAAGTATTGTAAAGAAACACATAGAAAAGATAGTATTTTTTTCTAAGTCAGTCACTTCAGAGAATAATCTTCCACAGCCTTGATAAAGTTCAAGCCCGATAAAGACTGCAAGAAAAGTACAAATAGAAATAAATAATTCAAATGTGCCGTATTCATCAGGAGATAGATTGGACACGTAAAAGAAAACTAGGCAAAAGTTAATAGCCCTATGAATTAAAATCGTAAAAAAGTAAAAAACTGAGTCAGCCCAAATACTTTTCATTTATTTGGCATAATATTTTTGAAGCAAGAAATTCATTTAATTATATTTTTGTCATTGATTGTTTATGTATATAATCTCGCATTGTATTGGGATGGTAAAACTTCTTACACCAAAGCGTTCCTTTATTCGCCTGATCTAATAATAGATGTTTATTATCAAGAAGATGTCTTAGATTCTTATAAATATCTAAGTAATGAGTTGAGATCCAAGCATCATCTGCCCCCTCAAAAAGAGAAGGCTCTAAAAATTTGTTAGCGGAGGTTAGTAAGACACAGTTCGCCTCAAGCGCTTCGAGACCAAAGATGCCTGGGATATAAGCATAAAATTCATTTAAACAGATATGGCTCGTTTTTAAGATATCCAGCACTTGAGAATGAGGCATATTTTCAACTTGAATGTAATTAAAATCATACTTTTCATTTTTTAATTGTTCAATAGCTGCTGATACTAGTTGAGTGCCTTTAATTAGTGGCGAGCTAGGTGCATGAAATATATTTAACTTTTCGTAATGAGTCCATTTTGATTGATTGATGGAAAAGGTATTTGTTGTAAGAATATATGGGGGCTGAAACACAGGATTCTTAAAATAAGAAATTTGGTCATTCTCATTATTAAAAATAGTGTCTGCATGCATATCTGCTGAATAACAAAGTTTTTTAACCTCTAGCTCCATTGATTTAGAATCTTGAAATAACTTCACAAAGTGCATAAAGTTATTTTTATCGGCTAAGTCTTTACCTAAAGATATCGATCTAATTTCAGAGCCAAGAAAAATAGTAGTGATTTTTTTCTTCAAAAGTTTCAATAATCGAAACTCAATAAGCCTTCCATCAAATTTTTGAATAAAAAATGCTGCATTACCAAAATACACAAATCTAGAAAATTTCCTAATACAGTATGCAAAAAAAAATGGGAGCAATAAATAAATCAAGAATTTGGGCAATGGAGATAAATCAATCCAATAATTTTGATTGACATTAGATCTATTTAAACTCATCACAATTGATTTATATCCTAGATGATAAGAATAATTATTAATTAAATTACAGGTCTCTCTACCTATCAATACGGATTCATTGCTTCTTTTGATTGGAAAAAACAATAGAAGCAATGAAAATAGTGCAAAGAAAATAACCTGTAAGAAATAGATAGTATTTATGAGGATTTTAAAAAACATTAAATAAAAGTTATTTTTTAGGCAAGCAGTATTTTTCATAGAAAGATTGTGCAATTAGATTATTTTGCAACATAATCCAAAATATAGGGCGAAGTCTTTCAAAGGTTTCTTTGTATGTTTTATATTGCATATGGGAATTAGGTGGAATTAGCATTAAGTTTTCGAAGGCATCATCAGAGAGCTCATGTCTGTTTTTATAGTATCGTAATAATTTTGATAAATCTGCTGCAACTTCGATATCTACTTTCTGCAATGCCTCCTCTCTCGAGATTTTTTGATATCTCATTAGCGCAGAAAACTCGACAATTCTTGTGTTAACTTGCCACTTCCTAGGAAAATAATATTGATGAAAAAATGCTGTATGCAAATTATCTAAATGGTGACCTCCATAGTACTCCCAGTTGTACTCTTGAGCTAGAAGCTCTCTACTTTCCTGTTTGGTGATATCAAGATAATACAGAGGCCTAAAGAGCTTAATCCTCTTTACTATCCACATATACATTTGACTAGCCAATGTAAGATTTGGCAAGGTATCCGCAAAACTTAGATCTCCATGTTGACTTAAAACATCCTTGTAATATCTTCCATCAATAAATCCCCAAGCGAGAGGCCCAACACCTTCAGTTCTGAAGCTATGACCATCGATTCTCCATTTAATATTATGTTTAATAGCCGCGGCATTGATTGTTTGCGCAAAACCAATATCTGAGGGAATTTCAATATCTCTCAAGCCTGCTTTAACAAATGCCATTGTTGCTGCATCAAATTGATTCCCAGCTACAACATGAGTATACAGATCAATATCAAGTTTTTTGCACATTTTATGGATATTGCGCGTTGCCATATGAGTATTCCATGTATTATCAAAATGGACAGCTAAAATTCGTAAACCATATTCTTTTTTTAGTAAATGCATCAAATATGAGGAATCTCCTCCTCCACTTACACCTAAGACGCAATCATATGATTTATTCCTGCCATCTTGCTTGATCTGATCAACTGTCTCCTCAAGAATTTTCTTTCCTTCATCGCCTGATGGGTATTGTGTATTAAATTGATTGGTTATTTCACATAAATTACATATGCCATCATCATTAATAGCAATACTTTCTATTGTTTCGTTAAATAAACAATGTTGACAAGTTTTATAGTTGGAGTCTAACTGCATAATTCCTCATCAGAGGGAAAACTTATGACAACACCCTGATTCTTCTTCTGAAATAGGCATAAGCTAGAGATTGAAACAGCAGAAATTAGCGGATTATTGATATGTTTTTTAATCTCATCAACTGAATTAACCCCACCCATTATATCCAATGGAACTTTTAAGTCCCAAGATTCAGCCAAGTCAAGCAATAATTCATCGAACCCTTCCCAAGATCCATCTTTATCTACAGATTGAATGATAATCTCACCTGCACCCATTTCGATTAACTGATTTATCTCGCTAATAGATATCTTTCTATTTATTTTTTTAGATCGGAAGTCAAACAGACCAAATTTTTTTGAAAAAGGATACTTTTTGAGGTTTAAACAAATTACAACTGAGGATGCTCCAATCTTATTTGAAATACTTTCTATTAATTTATATTTTTTGTCTACAACAGCTGAGCAAAATACTAACTTTTCAAAACCTAGTTTTATAATTTCTGAAGCTTGAGAAACATCGTCGATTGCTCCACCATACGATAGAGGTACAAATGAATGGGATGCTAGTTGCTCTAAATATTTAAAATCTATGCCATTTTTGAAAGCATCAATATCTAACACTGAAATTTCGTCTACCCCGATAGCATTAAAAATCTGAACTGTATTTAAAGGATTGCCAACATATGTAAAATTTTTAAAATTAACAGATTTTACAAAAGTTCTATTGCGCAAAAGTAGAGTAGGAAATACTCTTTTACGAAATTGTTTAAACTGCATGATATATCTGCTTAAATAAATTTAAGCCAAAATTATGACTTTTTTCAGGATGAAATTGAAAGCCAGCAATTTTATGAGTTTGACAATGTATTCCAGATGGAAATTCATACCCGTAGTTTGTTTTGCAAATTACATTCTCGTCTTTGCATTGGACATGAAAAGAATGACAGAAATAAAATCGATCATTCGTTGATAGGTGATCTATAAGTTGAACATTTTGATTCTTATAAACATATTGCCATCCAATATTGGGAATTTTTAAATTTTCTTTTGTAAACTTAATAACATTTCCATCTATTAAACCAAGCCCTTGCAGACTTCCTTCTTGGCTACCATTAACTAGAACCTGCATCCCCAAACAAAAGCCAATTAAATATCTATCTTGAAAATTGCTCTTATCTGACAAAAAATTTAAAAAGCCTTTTTCTTTGATATTGCCAAGAAAACTATCGTAACGACCGATTCCAGGTAGCAAAACAACATCATAATCTGCTAATAATTTGGCATCAGATACTTTGTCTATGTCAAAACCCGCCTCTTCGCCCATTCTAATTATTGAATTAATATTTCCAGAATCTACATCTATAACACAAAACTTTTTCATCAAGCAACCTTGAGAATTTGGTCTACTATTTCCTGTACTTTAACGCTTGAGTTTAAATTTGGAACTTGCTCTATAGAAATTTCTCCTGAACACAAGCTCGCAAAGGAATCAATCTCTCTTAATAATGGTTCTTCAAATGACAATTCAATTTCTTCTTGTTGAGATAAAATCTTATAGTCTTTTTCTTGAGAATATGTGGTCTGCCTAAAGATTTTAAGATCTCTATTTGCTAAGTTTCCAATACAATAAAAATCTTTTGCAGTAACTGTGATTTCTCTTATTTTCTTTTCAGTCAATCTGCTAGCAATAATTCGAAATATAGCAGATTGATCTGGGGTCGTGAATGTAGCAGATGCAAAATTTACAATATCATTCTCTTTAATTAAGAATTTATGTGCCAAAACAATGTCTGGAAATAAAGAAAGGAGAATATCAATATCATGAACCATTAGATCATGAACGATATCCGTATCATTAATCCTGGCACTTAATCTATCTGTTCTTGATAGATCAATTGACAGCACTGAATTGGTGCTTAATAATTCTGAAATCTTATTGACAACAGGATTAAATCTCTCGATGAAACCAACCTGAATTTTGATATTAGATTTTGCAGTATTTAGCATATTTATTTTTTCACTCAAACTAATCCCTGCTGGCTTTTCAATAAATATATTTTTTATATTTGGATAATTGGCTGCTTTTTGAAAAATATCATGGTGCGTAGATGCTGGAGTAACAATAATTAAATTTTCTATTTTGGATAGAATATGATCAATATCTTGATGGGCTTCTAATCCCATAGAATTTGAAAGCTCCTTAGCCTTTGCAAAATTTTGGTCATATAAATATTTTAGAACTAATTTTTTTTGCGAGGAGAGGATTCTTAAGTGGTTCATTCCCATCTTACCTAAGCCAAATAGAGCTGTGTGCATTTTATTTTTCACTAATTACTACATATGTATATGCTTTTTATTTTCTGTTGCCTTGTTTATCAACCATGCCAATTTGACGGCCAGGGTTGCCAACTACAAGAGCATAATCTGGTACATTTTTAGTTACAACCGCTCCAGCTCCTATCATTGCATATCTTCCAATTTTAACACCGCATATTATAGTTGCATTAGCTCCAATACTCGCTCCCTCTTTGACAATAGTTTTGGTAATTTTCCAATCTTGATTGAAGGCTCTTGGAACTAAATCATTTGTAAAACATGCATTAGGTCCAACAAAAACATCGTCTGCTATAGAAACTCCTTTGTATACAGAAACAGCATTTTGTATTTTACATCTATCACCTATGGTGACAGACTCATCTATGTAGACATCTTTTGAGATAATACAGTCGGAACCTATTGAGGCATTCTCTCTAATTTGAACATTAATCCATATCTTGGTTCCGGGACCAATTTTAGAATCATTATGAACTTCTGCAGATTCATGAATGAAGATTTTTTCATGAGATTTCATAAATATTTAATCGATTAAGCCCTCTAATGATCTAAGTATATAGTTTATTTCCTCATCATTCATATATGGGAAGAGCGGTAAATTGAAAACAGATTTACAGAAGATTTTAGACTTTCCAGTCCCACAATATGAAGCTAGATCAGCTTTAGCACCTTTTTGATCAGACATTGCTCCAGGATAAATGTTTCCAAAACCTATGCCTAGATCTTGAAATCCTACCTGAATTTTTGATTTCGTCCCTTCATCTTTGATAATACATAAATTTGCATAACCATTCTCTTCAAAATCTGGATGAGGGGTAATATGCTGGATATTCAGATTTGCGAGAAATTTTTTGTATTTGTTGGCTGTTTGCCTTCTTGATCCAATTCTATTGTTTATGTATTTCATTGAAATGTTGAGAAAAGCAGCTTGAAGAGTATCTAGCCTAGAATTCCATCCAACATAGCCATGTCCATAATGCTCATCTCTCCCATGATTGCTTAACTTTCTAGCTTTGTCTGCTAAGTCTTCATTGTTGGTAAAAATTGCACCGCCATCCCCAGCCGCACCTAGAACCTTAGCAGGATAAAATGATGTAGTAGAAATAAGAGCATCTTTGTATATGGCTTGATTCTGGTAATTCACCCCAAAGCACTGGGCGCCATCTTCAATCAAAATAATATTCTCTGCTTCACAAAAAGATCGAATTTTTTTTAGGTTGGGTGTTCCCCAGCCATATAGATGAGCTAGGATAGCTGCTTTGGGTTTAAATTTTTTTGCCGCCTCATAAAAAACCTCTTCATCAACTCCTCCGCTAGATTCATCGACATCGATACATATTGGCTTAGCTCCGACATTGATAACAGCCTCAAATGTAGCCCAAAAAGTTACATCAGGAATTAATACAAGATCTTCGCGCTCAACACCTGAAGCGCGCAAGGCTATTTGCAAAGCATCTGTTCCATTTGAGCACGTAACAGTATTTTCCACATCTAGGAATTGACAAAGGCTCATTTCAAGCTGAGATACTTCATTTCCTCCAATAAAGCTTGCTGAAGAGCTTAATGAACTTACTTTGGCATACCACTCATCAAGGAACCCATCTTCGAATCTTTTTATATCTATAAAGGGTACTTTCATCAAAAATAATATATCAGTAATGGAGGCTGAAGCCGGAATCGAACCGGCGTAAACGGCTTTGCAGGCCGCTGCATAACCACTCTGCCATCCAGCCTTATTGTTTAAATGTTGCTATTGTATATGAAAGACCCGTTTGTATAGCAATTATTAAAGCTAAAAATAAAAAGAAATTTCCTAAAAGAATCATCAATCCGCTATTAAAATAAAGACCAGTAAGCATCCAGCAGAATGTTACAAGTTGCATAGTTGTTTTGATCTTAGCTAGAAATGTGACAGTCGTCGCAGCCTCATTTTGATTTCTTGCATTAAAATCTCGTAAAGCTCCAACCCAGAACTCTCTTGCCAACATAATACTTCCAAGAAATGCAATGAATATACTATCGAGTGCTAATACAAGAGCTATTAATACAAATGTAATTAGTATTTTGTCCGCAATCGGATCAAGGACAGCTCCCAATACTGATGTCAAAGAATATTTTCTTGCCAAATATCCATCCCAGTAATCTGATGCGCTCGCTAGCAACAATACAAGTAATGCAAGGCCATAACTCTGAAAAGGCAAAATTAAGACAAAAATTATAGGGCCCGCAATAATTCGAAAATAGGTCAGAATTTGTATAAAATTATTCATTTTTTTTAAGCTGCTTGTAAATCTCACCACCAAGTTTAATACTAATTCCTTGAACAGTGCAGAGTTCATTTGCAGAGGCTAATCTGATCTTCTTTAGGGACTTAAAATGATTTAACAGGTTTTGCTTTCTTTTGAGACCCAAGCCATGGATTTGATCTAGCGCTGAGTACCTAATGGATTGGTTTTTCTTCTTTCTATTGCTGCTAATTGCAAATCTATGAGATTCATCTCTAATTTGTTGCAATAAATTAAATCCTGGACTATTTACAGGAATTTCCAGTATGCCTTGCTCGGATAATATAGTCTCTGTTGCCCTAACCCTATTAGCACCTTTAACGATACTTAAAATAATAGGCTGATGCCGATGCTTTTCTTGTAAAACCTTTAATGCTGCATTCAATTGAGCTTTGCCTCCATCTATCAAGATAATATCTGGTAAAGGATTTTCTGCTACTCTGTTAATCCTTCTTTCTAAAACATTCTCAAGAGATCCGATATCATTGCCTGCATAGAGTGCGGGAATGTTATAGAGTTTATATAATTTTTTTTCAGGGCCTTGATTAGAGAATTTTACCAAGGAGGCTACTGCATATTTTCCAGAATGATGACTGACATCATAGCCTTCAATTAAAAGTGTAGTTTTATGTAATCCAAGATATTGAGAAAGATTTTTCATTGCATGATCGTATTTATCAGATTTTCCAATTTTATTTTCTATGACTTGATTAGCATTGAATATTGCAAGCTTTACAAGCTGCTTGGTACTTGAAGGAGTGGAGCATGAAATATTAATTGATTCGAAAAATTTAAGTTTAATTGCTTCTTCTATTAAACCTAAATTTTTTGGCTTCACTGTAAAAATAATTTTTTCTGGTAGTGAGAAAGTATTTTGATAGTAAGAAAATACAAGACTCTGGAGCAGATTATCTAAATCATCTAATAAATTTTCTTTAAAAAAATATGTTTTAGTCCCACGTATTTTTCCATCTCGTGCAGATAAAATACAAGCGCCTGTTTTGCCATGTTTTTCAACGCAAGCAAAGAAATCAATGCTGTTGAGATTGGTGGAGAAGGATTGCTCTTGCTGCAAAATATCTAAACTTGCAATTCTTTGCTTGAGTTCTTGAGCTTTTTCAAAATTACACTCATCGGCAAGTTTTTTCATTTGCGATAACATAAGATTTCTAGATTTTTTTCCTGTGGAAGCAAGGTAATTCTGGGAAGAGGAAATATCAGTGCTGTAATCTATTTCGCTAATATGTTTCACACAGGGCGCAGAACATCTTTGCATTTGATGCTCTATACAAGGCCTAGATCTATTTCTGAAAGTACTGTTACTACAGTTCCTAATTTGATAGATCTTTTGTAAATCTTTAATTGTAGATTTAACAGCATAAGCACTTATAAAAGGACCAAAATAATCTTTTGAAACAGCATGTTTTGATCGCTTCATGCTTATGCTGGGAAATTTATCACTCATTGAGTAATGAATGTATGGGTAAGTTTTATCATCTCGAAGAAGGATATTAAAACGCGGTAAATTCTCCTTAATCAATGATTGCTCTAATAGCAATGCTTCAGCCTCAGTTTGAGTAGAAAATGTCTCAATTCTATCGGTTAATAATTTAATCTGAGAAGTCTTACGATCTTTGATCGATGATCCAAAGTAAGAGGAGACTCGTTTTTTTAGATTAATTGCCTTGCCAATATAAATAATTTTATTGTCTGCAAAGAATTTATAAATTCCAGGAGTTTGGGGTACTTGCTTGAGATCAAGCATCATTTTTTCAGAAATTTTTGTGCAACTGCCTTTCCAGCTGCAACTCCAAACTGATCAAATGGATTTATCTGCAGCAAACTGGCTGTAACAAATACTCTGTACTCCCATGTTGCTAGAAGAAAACCTAATTCTCTTAACGATAATTTTGGTAAAACAAATAAATTTACTGGAATATTCCCATTAGTTAGTTCCAGTAAATTAGAAGCTTGCTTTTGAGAAGAGGATAGGAGAGATGCTTGACCCTTAGCCTGTGCATTTGTAAGAGGGCTTTGCGAAGTCGGACTATAAATAATATCTGCCGAGCATTGAGAGGTGCCTTGATGAAGAAGCTGAAAATATGAATGTTGTGCTGTAGAGCCGAAGCCACCAAAAATTGTTTGTCCAGTTTCATGAAAAATAGAATCTATATTAGAAGGCTTGCCAAGAGACTCCATCTCAAGTTGCTGGATATAATTTGTAAAGGACCTGAGCTGCCAATTATAGGTTAAGACTACTCGATTTTTTTTATTACCAAAATTAGCAAACCAAATATCTGAGAAAGCTAAAGTTTTAATTAATTTTTGATACTTTTTTGCATCTAACGAGCTGCCAGATATTAGACTATCTACTAGACCTCCTCCCTGAAGAAATCCTATGAAATTATTTTCTATAGAAGCTGTCAGCGATATAGGAGACCAAATAGAGTATCGTCCTCCAACAGACTCTGGGAACGGAACGATTGATGTGCGAGAAAATCCAAGGGCTCTAGCACCCTCTTGATTAGCAGTAATGACTATTGAATTCTTATCAGTTCTATTTTTTCCAAGCCACTTAAGACAAGAAAGAGTCTCGTCAGTAGCAAGAGATTTTGAGGCAAAAATATATAAATTCTTTTGACCTAATAGAGGTTTTACTATTACATTGAATTCATGTTTATCTGGCCCAGAAACAAAAGAATAGTTGATGTCAGACGCAGGGTTTAATAAGAATTCTTGAAGAAGCTTGGGGCCTTCATAAGACCCTCCAATACCAAATGTAATAATATTTTGATATTTGTCTTTTTTAATTTGCCTAATTAGTGGGGCGCATATTTTTCTAAAATTAAACTCTGGAGTCGGATCTGGGCTTCTGTATCGATGATGAAGAGCTGGCCTATTTTCAGTTTGATTTACAATGTCTCCTGCCAAAAGACTGTGAATAGAATCTTGAACCTCTAACTCATTGAATAGGGTATCAAATAGCTGATATTGCTCAGTTGAAAAATTGCTTAAATAAGATTTATATTCTAAAAAATCTGATTTATAGGAAAAAGAAAATTTTTTCTTATGGGGGACTGTTTTAGATGTGTTTTTAAGTGCATTAAGTATCTGCTGTGCTCTTTTTTTATTCATTTATAGATTGATTAAAATATTTTAAAGCTTCGGATATATTTGAAGCTTTAGAAATAGGTCTACCGATCACTAAATATGACGCCCCATGCTTGATGGCTTCATCGGCGGTCATAGTCCTAGACTGATCGTCGCTAACCTCAATATCTCGAATACCTGGGGTAATTTTAAGCATCTCAGGAGATAGGATATTTGCAGCTAAATCTAGATCTAATGGAGAGCAAACTATTCCGTCTATACCTGTTTCATTGGCTAGCTTAAATAGTCTAGCAACCTGGTCTCTGGTTGTGCTTTGAAATAACACTGAGGAGTCTTCATCATTAAGACTTGTCAGAACAGATACTCCAATTATCTTGGTCTTAATAATTTGTGCTGCAGCCATAGCTGTAGTGATCATTTTTTTGCCGCCAGAAAGATGAATAGTCAGTAGCTCAATATTACAGCCCGCAAAGCCCAATATAGTTTCATGGACAGTATTAGGAATGTCATGCAGTTTTAAATCAAGAAACATTTTAAATCCACGCTGATCCACCAGTCTAAGAAAATCTTTACCCAATGCATTAAAAAGTACACTTCCTATCTTGATCTTGCATAGCTCTGGATTTAACTGATCCAGAAGAGCCACTGCGTCTTTATAGTCATAGGTATCAATGGCAACAATTATCTTAGGATCAATCATGGCTTGCGAGTAATTTATCTGACGCTTTGAAGTGCATGGTTGATGTCTCGCCAAGGTATGAGATTTCCTTGGTCTTGGGATTAATAAATTTTCTTGGCCTAATATTCTTTTTAGAAAAAACACCAAACCCCCTGATTTCAATTCTCTGATCTAAAGCGGCATGGTTAATAATTTCTTGAAGCAAAATATCCACTGCCTCAACAACAGTTTCTTGATTAAGATGTGAGAACTTTCGCTCCATATGAATTATTAAATCTGACTTATTAAAAGAATTTATAGAGAGACTCATAATTAATTCAAAAAGCCTTTTGCTTTTGTTGTTGCTGTAAATCTCACTTTATTGCGAGATAAAATAGGGAAAGCCTCCATAGTCTTAGGGTTTCTGCCTGACCTTGCTTTTGTCCGAAAGACTTCAAAAGTTCCAAACCCTGAGAATTTAACAACCTTAGAATCACGAAGTGATTTTTTAATCGTGCTAAAAAATTCATCAACCAGTAAATCAGTTGTCTCTAAAGTTAAATTTAATTCTTGCTTTAGCTTGTGACTAAGATCTTTCTTTGCGAGGCTCATGATCTAATTTTTGCTTTTAATGCTTTATTTAAGAGTTTGAATGCATGATCCATAGATTCGTTAATCTCAGATTCCTGCAAGGATTTACTTGGACTTTGAAACATAAAGCGTAAAGTTATACTAATTGAGTCATCTGGAATACCCTTACCTTTAAAAGTATTAGCAAGAGCAAGACTTTGAAGAAACTGAATCTTACTATTTAGTAAAACTGCTACAATTTCAGCATATGAATATGATTGATTAATCAAAATATTCAAATCTCGACTTGATGATGGAAATTTACTCACAGGCTTTAATCTCAGATCCGATGACTTGGTAGAAATTTTCTCTGGATATATCTCAAAGCCAAAAACTGGATTCTTAATAAGCTTTTGAGTTGAAGCAAGGTTTATCTCTCCAAGCATTCCAATTTTATTCTTACCTACAACTATATCCATTGCATTTGCAGTAAAAATAGTTGCTGAAGCATTAGGCACAAGCTGAATAGACTTGACCCGCAGAGTTTCAAGTAATTTCATTACTTCTGCTTTCAACGAATATAAATCGTATTGAAAGGATTTATCGCTCCATGTTTTTTGTGATTCATGAAAGTAAATCAACCCTGAGATATGAGACTCTTGAGCAAAATCATTTTTTACTTTATGAAACACATTGCCGTGTTCAAAGAATTTAATTGCTGAATACCCCTTCTTTACATTGAGATTGATGGCAGAAAAAAGTGAGCCAAATAAGCTACCGCGCATTAAGGGCTCATTTTCATTAATGGGGTTTGATAGTTCTGCTGGAATCCATTCATTTGAATTTAATGCATGAAAGGTTTCAGTTGAGACAAAAGGCATGTGCATAAGTTCTTTAAAGCCTCCAAAAACTAAACCGACTTTTAACTTTGCAGATACAGAATGATCAGTTACTTTTGTTACCGGTCCAGGTTTAGGAGGATTGATTGGGATATTGTCATAGCCATAACACCTTAAAATTTCTTCATATAAATCTTCCTCAAGCTCCATATCAAATCTATGGCTTGGTACCTGAAACTTGAGATGAGGTGTCTTAGCAGGCATGGAAGTAAAGCCTAGGGCCTCTAAGAATAATTTAATTTTCTTGGAAGACAATAAAAGTCCCGAGAAATTATTAAATCTCTCAACATTCAAAGAAATAGCTCTGCGTTTTAATTTTTCTGAGCCTCCCTCATAGCACCCAATAGAATCATATTGAGCCATCTCTTTTAGTAGAAAAAGAAATCTTGCAAGAGCTTGCTGTTGAAGTTCAGGATCAACGCCTCTTTCAAATCTATGAGAGGCATCAGTTGCTAGTCCATATTTTCTTGCCTGGTTCGCTATCTTATCTGGATTAAAAAATGCAGCCTCTACAGCGATGCTCTTTGTGCTCGTTGATACCGAAGTTTTATGCCCTCCTATGATGCCAGCAATAGCCTGAATACCTTTTTGATCCTGAATAGTTAACGATGAAGGTTCAACCATTTTGGTGTCACCACCAATGGCTTGGAATGGTGTTTTTTTAGAAATGGGGAACACTATATTGAGAGGGAACTTTAGATGATCTAAATCAAATACATGCATGGGGGTACCCATCTCAAGCATCACATAGTTTCCTAGATCAACAAGAGGATGAATGAGAGAAACGCCTGCTGCTGAGAGAAAATTACGCTTCT
>Ga0209534_10000618_pt1 | contig 40703 bp, 51 predicted proteins | sample COG_07_FD_184751 | JGI IMG/M metagenome (GOLD analysis project Ga0209534, IMG submission 184751) | Pelagic Microbial community sample from North Sea - COGITO 998_met_07 (SPAdes) (version 2) | ecosystem: Environmental > Aquatic > Marine > Neritic zone/Coastal water | place: Helgoland, sampling...
ACTGCTACTGCGTCCACGACTGCTACTGCGTCCACGACTGCTACTGCGTCCACGATTGCTACTGCGTCCACGACTGCGATTGTCTTTACGTGTTTTATGTTTATGTCTTAATATCGCATCATTTAATATTTTATTTAATTCCTCACCTTCCCGCCATTTAGTTAAATTATGTTTGTGCATTTTGTTTACTCGTAATCTACGACCCACTGTGGATGGAATAATTCGACTTAATCTTAGAGATTCATTTCTTTCATCTGACAATTGTTTCGCTTTTTCAGCTTCTTTTTTTAATTTTCTTGTAAATCTACGAATTTGTGGTTCTGTTAATTTACTATCTTTAAATCGTCCATATTGTCTCAATGCGTATTGTGAATGTGATTCCGCCATATATATATATATATATATATATATATATATATATTCAATATTACAGCTAAATATTATATATTTAATATATATAATATTATAATGTCAATAAAATTAAAAAAAGAATTAAATTTACTTGATGTTACATTAGCTACTGTTGGTATTGTTATTGGTGCTGGTATATATTCTATTATTGGTGTTGCATCTAAATATGCAAAAAATTTTACTTGGATTTCCGTTATATTATGTACTATATTTGCTATATGTACTGGTTTAAGTTATGCTGAATTAGGCTCAATATTTAATAAAAATGGGGGGGAATATAATATCACTAAGGAATTATTTAATAATAATATAGCAAGCATTGTTGGTATTATTATAATAGTAGGTGAGATATTATTACTTACAACCGTTTCATTTGGATTAGGTAGTTATTTAAGTACATTTATTCCTTTAAAAATTCCTATTTTAGCAGGTGCCTTACAATTATTTTTTTCTTATTTAAATTATTCTGGAATTAGAAATAGTATTAATTTTAATAATATTGCTACTATTATTGAAGTTTGTGGATTAGTATTAATCGGTATAATTGGTATGTTTAATATTAATTTTTCTATGTTTGATATCTCCAAACTTAATAAAAAAGCATTAATTGATATTACTATCTCTTCCGCATTCTTATATTTCGCTTATTTTGGATTTGATATAGTTATCGAATTAATTGAAGAAACAAAAGAATCGGAAATAAATATACCAAAAGGTTTAATATATGGAGTTAGTATTTCTAGTTTACTATATTTATTAGTCACTATTGCTGCTATATCTACTATTGGTTGGAAAAAATTATCCGAATCTAAATCTCCTATGATCGATATTACCAATAAATTATTAAATAACAAAATGGGCTATGTAATGATGATTGTTGCTATTATTTCTATGTCTAATACTTTACTAATGGGGTCAATTGGAAGTTCGAGATTTGTCCAATCTATATCCAAAGATATAGGTTTACCTTTTAATCTTGATAAAATAGATGAAACAACTAAAACCCCAAAAAATGCTATTATTTTAATTACTATTCTTTCTCTGTTTGGATTATTATTTAATAATATTGAAAATGCTGCCGCTGTTGCTAATTTTTTTACTATAATATTATTTTTTATTGTTAATATATCTGTTATTTTACTAAGAATAAAAGATCCTGATCGTAATCGCCCATTTAAAATTCCTTTAAATATGTATGATATCCCTATTACATCTATTATTGGAACTTTATCCAGTATATTATTATTAATTACATTAATTAAATATAAATTATTTTAAACTATTTTAATATTTTCTACTTTTATTTATTTTTTCTATATTCTCTCTATCTTTTTCATCAAATCCAAAATAATCGGCAATAGTATCGTCATTTATCACTTCTGGAAAATCTAATAAATTTGTAATGTCTGGAATGAGTTCGAATGCATACTTTTCCAGATACATCATTCGATATCTTGTCGATTTAAAGAGATATATCGCAGTTTTCGTAGAGAGAAATGTTTGTATTTTTATTAAATCCTCTATTTTCTCTCTAATTATCACATAATTATCTCTATTTGATATTCCATATTCTCCAGATATATCTAAATACGGATATCCATACATCTTATGCGCTAATACTAATTTTGTCTGCTGAGAGAAAACAAGTGGTTTATTACTATAATTAATTACTAATTCTGGAGTTTTATCTTTTTGTAATATACATGTTTTTATATTTGGATATGGGCATTCTTTAGTTTTTATTTTCGAGAGAATAGTATTTTTTGGTGGCATATTTGTTTTTATTACATTAATTGTATTACTTATATTATTTGTTGAATTTATACAATATTTCTGTAATTTATTTACTATACTTTGACCAAATACCGGTATTGGAGCATTCAGTTTTAAATTATAATCAATATATTCATCTCTATCTTTATCAAAAATACTTATTATATTATCGGTTTCTCTCTTCGTTAATAAAAAATAACAGGATGGTGTCTGTGCATTTCCTTTAAATATTTTATTTGTCTCTGTATTTGTCATACAATTTAACCATTTTATATTATATTGTGTTAAAAAATTATACATTCGTTCTTTATCTGGCTTTAACCAAATTGATGGTATTAATATGCATAATATTCCTGTTTTATTTTTTAATAATCCCATACTTTTTATTACAAATGTTCCCCAAATTGTTGAACCATCTTGTTTTTTATTATCTATATTATTTGTTGGCACTTTCTTTTGTCCATTACAATTAAATGGTGGATTTCCTATTATAACATCAAATATTTGTGGCATAATATTATTGGTTTCAGAATTATATTTGTAACTTAAAAAATCTCCTTCATATATATTTGCATGTTCTCCAAAATTAGTTTTAAGTATTTCTATATTTTCTGGTCTTAATTCTATCATATAAATCATATTTTTAATTATATGTTTTTTTCTCTCTTCAATATCCGGAATTTTTTCAGAAAGTGAATCTAATAATTTTAAATATAATATTATAGAAAAGTTTCCAGAACCAGCACCTACATCTAACCATTTATTAAAAGGATTTTCAAAAACTTTCTCTGGAATTAAATTTAATATTTTATGTATTAGATTAAAAGGAGTAAAGACTTCCCCAAATAAATCTTTATTTTCTCTCGTTGTTTTTTGATTTTTTTTTATTATTTCATTATTTTCTATATCTTCTAATTTAAGATTTTTAATCATAAATTAGAAATTTATTTAAAATTAAAATTTTATTTGCAATAATTTTTTTACAATTTCTTTATAATGATGTCTAAATTTATATTTTTTTGTATTATTTAAATCATCGAATGTAAACCATTTTATATTACTTTTTTCAAAAAATCCCTTTTTATTTATTTTATCTGGAAAATGTGTTTGCATAAATTTATGATGATTATTAAAATATTCTGGTAATAGTGGGTCAAATTGTATTTTAAATACATATGTACGATATGTATTATCATCTTTACTTATTTTTGTTACATAATTATCACTTATCATTTGTTTTAATTTATATTTGGGACCTAAAAATCCATCTAATTCTTCATATCCCTCTCTTATTGCTGTTTCAATAGTTGTTTCTGTTTTATAATCTCGTGATCCACCAAAATCACCCCATTTCTTATCATAATGTTCTTTTCCTAATAAAAAATATAGTGTATTATTATTTATTGCCATAGGAAGTATTCCTGAACCCATTTATATATTAAAATATTTAATTATAGTTAATTCTATTTTTATTATTATTAATTATTTTAAAAATCAAATATAAATGTCAAATTTTTCGTTTTCATATCAAGAACATATATTTGGTATGGATATTAATAATAATGGAGTTATTGAAAACTTAATCGAAAATACATCTGCATATTATTCAGGAATTAAAATAAATGATTAGATTATTGCAATAAATATGATACCTATATTTCTACCATAGATGAAATATCTAATTGTAATAAAATTATATATACAGTTAAACGAGCACCTGGAACTTGGTTTTAACTATTTATTAATCAATATTTTGCCATAATAGACTTTGACTTGGAAATTAGTATTTTTTAAGTTCTCTTTTTTAAGTTCTCTTTTTTAAGTTCTCTTTTTTAAGTTCTCTTTTTTAAGTTCTCTTTTTTAAGTTCTCTTTTTTAAGTTCTCTTTTTTAAGTTCTCTTTTTTTTAGTTAAAAAATTGAAAGTAAAATAAATTAATATTATTATTATTATATCAATGTGTTCTGAAATAGCGAATTATCCATATCTCACGATGAATAATTCTAATATTAATCAAACACTTTCTATTTATATTTCATGTGTATTTGAAAAAGATGCTAATTTTGAATATATTAAAAAAATATTTCATAATCTTAATATTGGTGAGATAAAACATATTTCTTTTGTAAAACATAAAAATGGACGAGATCTAATTGCTTATATTGTAATGAAACGATGGTATAATAATATTATGGTAGAACATGTACAAGAAAAAATTAAAGATGAAAATCTCGAAGCAAAACTTGTTCATAATGATCCAGAATATTGGATTCTTTCTCAAACAAAATCTATTACTGATCAAATCTTTGATTTACAAGCTCAATATAATATGATGGAATATGCTATTTCCGAAATGCAAACTGCTGTTAAACAATTATTTTATATAATTAATAAATCTAATAATATAGATAATACAAATAATACAAATAATACAAATAATACAAATAATACAAATAATACAAATAATACAAATAATGCTAATATTTATACAAATAATAGTTGTTGTGGTGCTACTAGTAATGCATGGAATCCTATGGGACAACCATCTTAGTAATTATTAATTAGTAATTATTAATTAGTAATTACTAATTATTATTTAATATCATTATTTTTTATATGGAAGATAATATTCCAAAAACAGAGTTTAAACCTTTAAAAAAACCTACAGAATTTCAAGTAAAATCATCTATTAAATATAAAAAATACTTAGATGAGTTTTATTCTAATGAATGGATGCAAAATTATTTTAAAATCGATATAATGGATAATGTAGAGAAAGTCAAGAAAGCTGATAAATAAAATTGAAATAATATTTTTTTATTTAAAACTTATTTAAAACTTATTTAAAAATATTATTTATGGAAAATATGAATAGCACGACCAGATATAACGAAGATTTTATTAAAATTTTAGGGGAACTCTATACTATTATGAGTCGTCAGGGCGAACCATTTCGAGCCAAAGCATATCAAAAAGCACAAGAATCTATTATGACATTTACTGATGATATTACTAATCCAAAAATACAACTTAAAGGATTATCTGGGATTGGTGAAACTATTTTGGCAAAATTTGAAGAATATATTAAAACAGGTACATTGGCTATTTTAGAAAAAGAGAGAAATAATCCAGTAAATTTATTTACTCAAATTCATGGAATTGGACCAAAAAAAGCACAAGAATTAGTTAATTTAGATATTACTACTATTGAACAACTTAAAAAAAGTTCGGTTAAATTAAATGATATTCAAAAACTTGGATTAAAATATTATGAAGATATTAATACACGAATCCCTCGTGAAGAAATTGATGATTTTTATGTCCTATTTAATATACTATTTGATGAATATGCCCCACCTGGTTCTAAATTTGATATTGTAGGTAGTTATCGTAGAGGCTTATCTAATTCTGGCGATATAGATGTTATTATTAGCAATGATCACAATGATTCTAGTGTATTAAATACTATTCTTGATGAATTAGTCAATAACAATATTATTCTTGAATTTCTATCTAGAGGCAAGATTAAAAGTATGGTTATCGCAAAAACTAATCCTAATAAATTGGATTTACCAGCTCGCCGTATCGATTTCTTATATAGTCCACCTGATGAATTTGCATTTGCACATTTATATTTTACTGGAAGTAAGATTTTTAATACAGTTGTTCGGCAAAAAGCATTAAATATGGGTTATACTTTAAATGAACATGGATTATGTTATATGACAAAAAATGGTAAGGGCGATAAATTAACCCAACATTTTCCAGATGAAAAATCTATTTTAAATTTTCTGGAAATTAATTATATTGAACCCGAAAAACGCATTGATTTTAAGTCAGTTCGTTTTTTAAAAAAAATTGCTTCCGAAAAAATAGTAAAAAATAAAACTTTGAAAAATATGAAATCTGATAATACTAGCACACATATTGAAAAATTTAAAAATCAAGGTATTACTGCTCTTAAAATGATGACCGAAAAAGAACTCACTAATTTACTCAATAAAGCAAACAAAGCTTACTATATAGATGATAAATCTATTATGATCGATAATTTATATGATATTCTGCGCGAATATACATTAGAGAAATATCCCAAAAATACGATTGCGAAAGATGGTCATGCATCTTGTGATATATCTATTGAAAAAAATAAAGTAAAACTACCATATGAATTATGGTCTATGGATAAGATTAAATCTGAATCTTCTGCCGTACAAAAATGGATGCAAAAATTTACCGGACCATATGTAATTTCTTGCAAGTTAGATGGTATTAGTGCATTATATGTTGCTAATGAAAAATCTAGTGAAGGAAAATTATATACTAGAGGAAATGGTACATATGGACAAGATATTAGTCATTTTATTCCATATTTAATTAAAAAACATACAAGCGGAATTGCTATTCGAGGAGAGATAATTATTAAAAAAGATGTTTTCCTAAAAAAATATGCAGATAAATTTGCAAATCCTCGTAATTTTGTTGCTGGAATTATAAATAAAAAAACTATTAATCCTGAAATTGTTAATGATTTGGATTTTATAGCATATGAAGTAATTAATCCTATTATGAAACCATTTCAACAACTATTATATCTTCCAGAAATTGAATTTAAACATGTTAAATTTGATGTTAAAGAGAATATATCAAATGAAATTCTCTCAGAACTATTGCTTTTGTGGAGAGAAAATTATGACTATGAAATAGATGGAATAATTATTGTTAATGATAAAATCTATTCACGACCCACTAAAAATCCAGATTATGCATTCGCATTTAAAATGGTTTTATCTGAAAATATTGTAGAAGCAAAAGTAGTCGATGTTATATGGACTCCTAGTAAAGATGGATATTTGAAACCACGGATTCAAGTTGAACCGATTTTACTCGGTGGTGTTTCAATTGAATATGCAACTGGATTCAATGCAAAATTTATTAATGATAATAAAATCGGCATTGGTTCTTTAATTACTATTACAAGAAGTGGTGATGTTATTCCACATATAGTATCTGTTGTTGTTCCTGCTGATAAATCATTAATGCCTAAAGATGATTATAAATGGAATGATACATGTGTCGATATTATTTTAGATAATAAAGATCAGAACAGTGTTGTTAAAGAGAAAAATATTACAAGATTCTTTAAAGGAATTGGGGTCGAAGGATTAGGTGCCGGGAATATAATGCGAATTATAAATGCTGGATTTGATAGTGTTCCAAAAATTATTGCTATGAAACATAATGATTTTATGAAAGTTGAAGGTTTTAAAAATACATTAGCTACTAAAATATTCAATAATATTCATACACAACTTGATAAAGTATCTCCTATTGAATTAATTACTGCTTCGAATATTTTCGGTCGAGGATTTGGCGAAAAACGGTTATATGCTATTTTTAAAGTATATCCTAATATTTTAACTAGCGATTTAGATATGGGACTTAGTAATACTGATATGGTTGCAAAACTTATTAAAGTCGACGGTATGGCTCAAAAATCAGCAGAAAAATTTGTAGAGAAAATTCCTGCTTTTATAAAATTTATGAAAGAAGCTGGACTTACTATTAATTCACAATCTCAAAATACTCTGAATACCGAGTCGCCTCTTCATGAAAAAAAAATTGTTATCACTGGATTTCGTAATAAAGAATTAGAAAATAAAATTAAAACTCTTGGTGGTGAAATTACGAGTGCAGTTTCAAAAAATACATTTGTTGTTTTAGTAAAAGATAATAGTTTGGAAGAAATAACCACTAAAACTGAAATGGCTAAAAAATTAAATATACCAATTATGGTATCTAATGAATTTGCTGAAAAATATCTTAATTAATTACATTAAATAAAACTAATGAACCTACCACCAAGGCAACTAAACTTCCTACTCTTGTATAATTTTTTCTTCGTTTTCCACCACCACTATATAGATTAACTCAGTGCATTCACATACCCTTATTTGTCATGTGATCATGCAAAAAGTATACTACCGACCCACAAACCATTATTACCATTATTACCGTTATTATTATTATTTAAAAATTGATATAAATTTTTATTATAAATTATATTAATAATAACATGGATACTTTTAAAATGAATCATCACCAATTAACGCATCTTTTATCTAATTTTGTATCTGAGACTTGCAAAAATCGCGACGAATCACATGGATTTGATCATATGAAAACAGTTGCTAATATTTCTTCAATTATTGTTTCTAAATATTTTGGTGTTAATGATAAATATAAATTTCTTATTACAATTTGTGCATGGTTGCATGATGTTAATGATCATAAATATGATAATGAAAATGAAGAAGTATTAAATCATTTTTTAGAACTCAATTTTCCAGAATATAGATCTTTAATTCTTGATATTATTAAAAGAGTTTCATTTTCGTTCGAGAAAAAATATGGTCGTCATGATTGGTTAGATGTTTTAGGTGAGAATGGATTATTTGTAAGAAATATTGTTAGTGATGCGGATAAAATAGAAGCTATTAATATTAATAGATGCTATTTATATGAAAAAATGAAACATCCGGAATTTAATGATAAAGAAACTTGGATACGTGTTATCGAACATTATAATGAAAAATTAGTTATTCTAAAAGATCATTATCTTTATACAGAAGCTGCAAAAAAAATTGCTGAACCATTACATCAAAAAATGTGTGATACTGTTGTCGAAATTAAAGCCAAATATGATATTTAAATACTAACTTATATAATAAATTTACTGTTTTCTAGTTTTGCGAGATTTGCGAGATTTACGAGATTTACGAGATTTACGAGATTTGCGAGATTTACGAGATTTACGAGATTTACGAGATTTACGAGATTTACGAGATTTACGAGATTTACGAGATTTACGAGATTTACCTGACCCCATCATAGCTTGTAAATTTGCGAATTCTGCTGCTTCTGCTGCTTCTGCTGCTTCTGCTGCTTCTGCTGCTGCACTCGCTGTTTTATCATTTTCATCACTTTGGTTTTCCATTAATTCATCTAATTCTCGTTCAAGGTCAATGTCTTCAGAATCTTCTGAAATATCTGATTTGCTTAACTCTAATTCTAAATGGCATAATTCTAAATCGTTTTTTGTTTCTTCTAAATCGTTTTTTGTTTCTTCTAACTGTTTTTTGCATTTATTTAATTCACTCATCTATATTAATATATCTCTAAAATAATTATATTTGAGATTTAAACAAGAAGTTCCTTAAATAAATTCAAATTCTGTAATATTTTGCAAATTCTTTTTCAAATACTTATATAAATTTTTATACATTTTATCTTGTAGTTTTTCGAATGATATGTCACCACCGATTACTTTTTTTTGATTTTGTATAACGATTGTTGAAAAATCATCTGTGTATAATTTATCTTCATTTTCTTGTTTCCATTTTGAAAATTCTTCTAAAATCTTTTGTGATATAGGAAATATTATTTTATTAAAAGTCTCTCTAGAGAGAATCTTCCATTTTGAATTTTCGGTATATATATAAATTGTATTATCCTTTTGATTAAATGATTGAAATGGTACGCATCTTTTCGATAATAATGATTTTTCTTTTATATAATTTTCTATAATTTCTTGTATGGCAATAGTTAAATCTGAATTAAATATACATTCTAAATGTTTTCGTGTTATTACTATATTTGATAAATATTCTTTATAATTTTCTATTGGTAGATATTCATCTGTTTTAGATAAAGTATCATTTAACCATTCCAATATATTTATTTTTTTCTTTTTTACTTGCACCCATTTTTTTAATTCATTTACATCATTTTTTAATTGATTATTTGATTTTATTAATTCTATTACTATTTTTTCTAAATTTTGCGATGAAATTCTTTTTGATATTAAATCTTCAAATTTTATGTCACTACCATTATTATTAATACTATTTAATAATGGTGTTTCATTACTTTCTCCTTCAATACAAAGTAATTTATGTTTATTATATGCTGCTTGTCTATAATATTTTTTATTACAATTTTTACATTTTAATAAAGGTACAATTGATACAGAACTCATTTAATATTATATATTAATTTAATATATATTGTTATTTTTCAATTTTATATAATATATTATATTTATATATATGTCATCATTACCTTTTTGTGATTGCTCTGGAAGTGGTATACCAAATAATATTATTCAATGTAGAGGTCTATGTTTGCCTACAGATAAAATAAATATTGAAAAACAAATTCAAAACCAAGTAGGTGTTTCCGAATCCCAAATGTTAGATGTTAAATCCACTCTATATATTGGTACTGATTATTTAGATTCTCCTGAAAATTCTACTATTTATCCGTTTAAAAATATGAGTGATAGGCGTAATGCTCATTTTACAAAAAATAATAATGTACCTACTCGTGGTAATTCAGTACGCTCATCTGTTACTAGTAATAAACCTGGTTCTATGGTACCCGGTGGAAAAGGTGTCGATGTTAAACATGGTTCTTATGCTAGATATTTAGGTAAATTAAAAGCTCCTTTAGTTTCTAGAACTGAAAATAATAGTATAGCGAAAGATGATACTAGAGTTATTAATAATAAAAACTATAGATTTAGTATTATTAGTGCAAAATGTAAATGCAATGGAATTAATGTTTAATTTTTATATTTATATAATTTATATGCCAACTACTGTTAATATGAAAATGAAACTTTATAATACTAATAATACTAATGCTAATAAAGTCAACACAACAACTGTAAAAAAAATGAATATGTCTGGTACACGTCTTTTAACATCATCTTGTATAAATATGTCTTTTAGAAAAAGTGCAGGTGGATGTGCTTGTGGAAAATAATCTGTATACTAATATTATAATTATTATTATAATAAATATTATAATATTATTATATAATAATAATGGCTGGTATAGGTGTTTATTCATTAGGTGGTTCTAAAGGACGTCCTACTGGTAGTAATGGCATAATTACTATGAAATTTACCAATAATCAAATTTATAAAACAAATGATTGGTATTATAAACCACATACTGCTAGTGGCGCTAGTTGGAGTAGATCACAAAGTGGTGGTACCGGTAATGCAGTTCGTAGACGATGTTAATTATATATTTATAATTATGTAATAAAATTGAAGTATATTAACTATATTATATTTATTTATAATTATAATTATAATATGGCACTGGAACCTGAAAATACAAGTAGTATAAAAACTGATCGAGTTGAACAATTATTGATTGTTCAAAATGAAGCCCGTGCTTTATTTGAAAAAAAAAATGCTGATTATGGAGATTCATTTGCTACATATGGAACTGTTGGTGTTCTAGTGCGAATTGGTGATAAAATTAATCGTCTAAATACTATTACATCTAAAGGTATTAATTTTGTTGAAGATGAATCATTGAGAGATACACTTATGGATTTACATAATTATGCCGCTATGGGAATTATGCTTCTAGATAATACCAATAAAAATACTGATAGAGCAGCTGTTTTGTCACTAATGTCTTTTAATAAAAACATTGTTAATGAATGGGAAATTAAAGGTTCTACCGGAAATATTTATAAAAGAACATGTACTAGATATCCAGATGGAAAATTTATTAATACCTGCTCGTGTCCTAGTTTTACATATTGTTTAGATGAAAATAAAACTTGCAAGCACATTATTAAGGAATATAAACATATTTAAATAAGTAATTGAAATAAGTAATTGAAATAAGTAATTGAAATAAGTAATTGAATATAAATACAACAAATAAAATAAAATTATAATTTATACATATGAATAAATTGAATCTTGATATTGAAAAATATTCTTGTGAAGAATTATGTGATATATTTAAAATTAGTATAATTGATGATTCTGAACAGATATCTACACATATTAATACCTATAAAAATAATATTTTAACAGATGAGAAACTGAGTTTATCTGAAAAAGATAATATGACTAGATTTTTAAATAAAGTTGTAAAAAAAATTACGGATTCTAAATGTTTAACTTCTCCTTTTGAAGACAAAAATCATATAAATAATACTTTTTCTTCTTTACATAATAGATTAATTAAAGATACTCCAGAAAATCATCCTATTATTATAGATCAAAATTCTGAAGCTGGATTACATGCTAAAACATATCAAGGAAGAAATGTTGACACAAAAGAATATCCACCAGGATATATTAATCCAATTAATATAAAAACAACTAAAAAAATAGTTAATATAGATTCACGTTTTAGAACATCATATTATGCAACTCAAAGTAGTGATTATCATATTTCTCTCCCTGAATCATTTAAAAAAGTTGTTTCTATGCAAATTTCATCTATAGAAATACCATTAACTATACATGCAATTAGTAGTTCTTTAAAAAATAATTATTTTACAATTGATTCATCATTGGTTGATGTTAGTAGTGGTAATTATTCTAGTTTCGCAGATATTAATAATCCTGCTATTGATTTATGCAATAATATTCTTGATAATATGCAAACATTTATTAATAATAGTGGATTTTCTGATATTAGTTATAGTGTAGATCCTATTACTGGAAAAAGTAAATTTACTAATACTGGTACTACATCACATAAGATTTTTTTTTATGATGTTTGTAATAATGATTTAGATACGCCATTACCTTTAAAATTTGGTTGGATGCTTGGATTTAGAACTGGTGCTTATGAACTACACGGTAGTTCTAGTATTAATTCTGAAGGTTTACTTTCTATTATAGGTCCCAAGTATATATATATTTGTATTAATGATTTTACAAATGCCGGAAATAATAGTTTTATTTCTGCATATTCTGATTCGATATTATCGCCACACATTATTGCCCGTATTAATTACCAAGCATTAGTTCAAAATAATGGTATATTTAATATAGGCGCTGGTGGAGATTTTAGTGATTCTATTATTAGAACGAGAGAATATTTTGGACCAGTTGATATCCAAAAATTACATTTACAAATTATTGATGAATATGGTCGTGTAGTCAACTTTAATAATATGGATTGGTCTTGCGCCTTAACATTTAAAACTTTATATGATTAAGGAAGGCAGAATGTAATATAATGAATCTATATACTAAAATTTTCTATACTTTATAAAATAGAAAAGTACAAAAAATCATATAAATAATTTATTTAAATTAATGTAAATTAATGTAAATTAATGTAAAATTCATTTACTTTTTTATTAATTCTTATCCTTTTATAATCAAACCCTTTTAAATATAATCCTTCCAATGATTTTACTCTTGAAAGTGCCACATATGTTTGTCCACATTCAAATATTTGATTTCCTATATCTATTAATGCTGTATCCAACGATAATCCTTGTGCTTTATGAATTGTTATAGCCCAGGCATATATTAATGGTAATTGTTTAATTGCAATACCAGCTACTTTTTCACTTGACCATACATGTGGTTCAATTACTTTAATTATACCATTATTGAATTTGACCTTTGGATAATTGTCTACATATTCAATAATTATTCCTTGACTACCATTTACAATTGGTCTTGGACCTTCTAGATTTAGATTTGCTATGCACATTACTACAGTTCCTATACGAAGCTTTATTTGTTTTTCTGCCATAATATTTTCTCTTAAATAATTAATTTCGTGTTCCTTTTCTTGATGTGTAAACAGTGCTAAATTCTGATTTTCTTTTGCAGTTAATGATATGTCTACTTCCAAAACCTGTGTTGTATTATATGTTTTTTCTGTTCTTTCATCCAGCTTATTTAATTCATTATAATTTATTTTATCAGCATCACGTCTTCTTGGTAATAGAATTGTTGGACGAGTCTCATCGTTCAAATATGTTTTTTTTGTGCATTCTGTTAATGTTGTAATTGTAGAAGTTGTTATTTTACCAACTCTAATATTATTCAAAATTTTGATATATTTTGGTTCTGTTTGTCTATGAATTTTTGTTAGGACTAGTTGGTTTGTTTCAGGAGCGAATGTTTCATCCCATAATGATGTTTCAAAACAAAATTGTACAGATTGAGGGTCGTCTTCATCTCCCACCGGCGGTAATTGATAGAAATCTCCTGAAAATATAAGTTGTATTCCACCAAATGGAATATTTAGTTTTTTTTTTATTTTTCGTCCTATCATATCCAATATTTTAAAGATTTTTAGAGAGAGCATACTTACCTCATCAACAATTAATAAATCTATCTTCTTCCAATTTTGTCGTTTATAACGATTTTTTAAAACTTTATCTACTACTTGTTCAATTGATCCCGTTGCCAATCCTATACCTGCAAACGCATGTAGTGTTGACGCACTACACATTAATAAAATTGCTGCACAACCTGTTAATGCACAAACCTGTAATTTCCTATCTGTTTTTGTCGCATGATTTACTATTTCTTTTATTAAATGAGTTTTTCCAGTTCCACCTGGTCCTGTAATAAATATATTTTCTTTATTAATATATTTATTGAATACTTGTTGTTGTTCTGATGAAAGGGTTGGAATATATTCTGTTTCTGGATTTTTTGTTTCTGAATTTGATATATCCATTATTTATTTATTTATTTATTTATTTACTATTTTATATCAATTTTAAAATTAAATGTATTGTATATCTATACTAGTTCAAAATAAAATCTATTTGTGGTAATGGTGGTTGGCATGTTAAAGGTAGTTTTGAATTTAAATTCAAATTTTGTAATTTATCATCATTTGCTAATTTACTAAACGACAGTGTTTGAATATTTGATGGATCAAATGTTGTATATTGTAATTGTGATTTTAATCCACATTGTTCGGATGAATATGTGTTTGTTGCCGTTTTAATCAAATATGGTCCTTCAAATAATTCATATGTTGAATTTGGTATTTGACATTTTGAAACTGGATTAACACATAAATCATTTGGATTATTTAATACTACATTTGTTGTTGCGCTCGTAGATAGATCAGTGCTTGTAACACATGGCACTTCCGAATATGCTCTTCCTTTTGCCACATTTAACTTTAAATCATAATTGTATGTATTATATCCACCTATAGCTCCTAAAAATCCACCTCTATTTATAAATACTCCACTATTATAAGTTGCTAAAGCTTTTTTTTTATTTATATAATCATTGCTTGCTTTAAATTCATTTGAATCTGTTTTAAAACATTTAATTGCTGACCCTGGCATCTTATATTATATTATATATCTAATAAAAAATAAGATTAAAGTTTTTGATGAAACTTTTTTAAAGTTTTTTTGCATAAGATAATAATCCCGAAGAGGTTCTCTCGCCATTATATGTATCTAATTTATCACCATTCGGTCCAATTAATAAAATTGTTGGAAATCCATCTACCTTATATTTTTTTGCAACAGAAGGGTCTTCATTTACTTCTATTTTTCTGGTTTTAATATCTGTATCATTTTGATCTTCAAATTTATCCCATTCTGGCATTAATGTTTCACAATGTCCACATCCATTCATATGATTTAATAATAATGTTTTATGGCCATTATCACTAAATCCTTCCGGTTTATTCATAAAAAAATTTATTAATAATCCTAATGCTACTACAACTACTACTAATAGTAATAATTTTGTTAGATTTATTGGTTTTAAACATTTCTTTGCCATTCTTGAAAACTTCATTATATATAGAAACTTTATAAAAGTTTCATCAAAGAAAATTAAAATAAAAAATTTATTTTGAATGTCTAAGTCTTTCTGTTATTTATTCTAATATTAAATATAATGGACAATGGTCTGAACCATATATTTCTGGTAGCATATTACAGTTATTTAGTTTAATTTTGGAGTGTACGGGATCTTCTTTTACAAGGAAATAATCTATTCTCCATCCTTTATTATTTTGTCGAGTTTTTGGATTTAATTGATTCCAATATGTATATGCTCCAGTTTTATCCGGATAAAAATGTCTAAATACATCAATAAATCCAGAATTTATATGTTCTTGAAATTGTTCACGTTCATCATCGAAAAATCCAGCCGCTTTATTCTTATTTGATTTTGGATTATGTATGTCTATATCTAAATGTGCTACATTTAAATCTCCTGCAATAATTACCGTTTTATTAAATTTTTTTTCTATCGAATTTACATAATTTCTAAATTCTGGATCCCATTGCTCTATTCTAAATTTAAATCTTGGTGATTCTAAGTTTTGTGAATTTGGTGTATATACACAAACTAATATAAATTTTTCAAATTCTAATGATACTATCCGTCCTTCTTCATCTATTTTCGGACCTGGAATGCGTTTTAAAGGTTTGAATTTAGACCAAATGGCGGTTCCACTTAATCCTTTGCGTTGAGTTGTTCCTTTTGTACTATTCCAATATTGATATGGATATTTTTCTCTTATTTCTAATGGCAAGTTTACTTGGCATTCTTCGGCTTTAGTTTCTTGCAAACACACAATATCAAAATTCTCTGTTTTTAAAAGTTCTTGCAAGTTCTCTTTTTTAAGCATTGCTCTTAAACCAGCCACATTCCATGATAAGATTTTCATATTTTATTAATAAAATTAATATTATATGTATTTTATTTTCAATTTTATTTATTTTGTAATTTGTAATTTGTAATTTGTAATTTGTAATTTGTAATTTGTAATTTGTATTTATATTTGCGATAATAAATATAATAAATATAATAAATATAATAAATTATATTTATTATATAAAGATATATATAATAGATATGAGCGAGACATATTTCGAAAGTCAATCACACAACTTTAAATCTCTTAATGGAAAAGTCATTGAAAATGATACTAAAACTAAAAAATGCTATAAAGGATTTGATGGTAAAGCATTATGTATTCTTAATGCTCCTACACTTAAAAAATCTTTAATGGAAACTTTAGAAGATGATTATCCAGTTGATAATATGCAAAAAAAACTATCAAAAAAGAAATCTAAAGCAAAATCTAAAGTCAACTCAAAATCAAAAAAAAGATCAAAATCAAAAAAAAGATCGAAATCTAGATATTAAAATCTATATTTAATTATTTTATCTTATTTTATTTATTTAATATTAAATAGCTGATTCTGACGGTATTAATTTAGGTGGCACAATTGTAGTTGTTCTTATTAGTTTATTAGTTGTTCCTATCATTATTATGCTCGCAATGATAACCTGTCGTCATGTGTATAATAGGATTTCTGGAAATCCATATGGTGGTGCAAAAAGAAAAAGAGGTCTTAAATTAAAAACGAACACTTTATGTTGTTTACTGGCATTAGTTGCTGGTTCGCTTGTCGTACTACGTCTTGTTAGAGGCGAAGGTCTATTATAAATCATATAATATCTCTTCTTTAAAATTGATGTAATATAATATTAATTAAATATTATATTATAAATTATGAGTATTCATTATCTTGCTACTATTAATCGAGATCTACGAGATAATAATATATCTTTTCAAGATGAAGGACATATTTATACTATAAAACATCCCGGATGCTTGGAAGGTGATAAATGTTTCACATCAGTTACCACATTTATTCATACTTTTATAGAAAAATTTAATGCTGATAAAGTTATTGATAATATGATGCGTTCGTCAAATTGGTCAAAAAATAAATATTATGGTATGACTAAATCTGAAATTAAACTTCTATGGAATAGTAATGGAAAAGAAGCTTCTAGCGCTGGTACTAAGATGCACTATGATATCGAATGTACATATAATAATATGACTGTGGAAAATGATTCTATTGAATATTTATACTTTTTAAATTTCTACAAAGATTTTAATCATTTAAAACCATACAGAACTGAATGGTTGATATATGATGAAGATTTACGTTTGTCTGGTTCAATTGATATGACATTTATAAATTCAGATGGAAATATAGAAATATATGATTGGAAACGTGCAAAAGAAATTTCTAAAAATAGTAAATGGAATAAATGGATGAAAAATCCGATTATTTCACATTTACCTGATACTAATTATTGGCACTATTCTTTACAACTAAATATTTATAAAGCAATTCTTATTAGAAAATATGGAATTAATGTTTCAAATTTATATTTAGTATGTTTGCATCCAAATCATGATAATTATTTACGAATACCTGCTGCTGATTTACAATATGAAGTGAGTTTGCTTTTTGAAGAAAGAGTGAAATCTTTATAATTATTGATATTGATTGTTAAATCATATTGATATTGATTGTTAAATCATATTGATATTAATTTAAATATAATAATATTATACTTATTATTAATAAATGGAGCATAATTATCATACGTTATATAGTAGAGATTATCTGAATCATCATAATAATTATTTAGATGAAAATATTTTAGATGAAAGTGGTCTATCTATTTTTTTTTATAATGGTATTTATTATTTATTTACATGCATAATGATTGGTGCCAGTGGAATAACAATTGCAGTAGTATATGTATCAATGTTTTTGTATTCTGATTATTTATCTTATAAAAATACTATCGCTGAATTTTCAAATTCCGATTCCGATTCTGATTCTGATTCTGATTCTGATTATGACTCAGATTTGGATTCAGAATTATATGATAAAAAATATATTGAGCAATATGAAGAACTAGAATCTCGAAAATTAGAAAATGATGATATTAATAATCTTAAAGATTTATTTATCTCAAAAAAATCTCCTATTGGAGTTATTAAAATGTGTTATGATAGAGAGACGAATGCTTTTTTATATTATGCTAACTCAAAAGACATTTTATATAAATATTTAGAAACAGTTGGAAGATTTTATGTTATAGAAAATAATTGTAAAAATTTATTTATTAATTCAAAAGATGAATATGAAAAAGCGGTTAAAGTAAAAGAAGCTAAAATATTAGAAAGAAAACGAGAAGAAGATAAAAAATTAGAAGAGGAAGAAGCAAGAAAAAATAGTATATTTGCTAGATTTAAAACATATAATACTGATAATAATAATAAATCAAAAATAGAAGATATGCCTATTATACCTGAAAAAACTAATAAATATATTTATAAAGGAAAACTTTGTGATTATGATGAATATATTAAATCCATTTCTTGTAATAATTCTACAGATAATGAAAATGATGACTTTGAAAATTTGGATTATGCAACATTTAAGAAATTAGAAGAAAAAAAAAACTTATAATAATATAGTTATTAATGAATCAACCTAAATGCAGATATAATTTATTAAAAGTTCAAGATGATAAAAATAAAAAAATTCAAGATAAATATAGTGAGGATTCATTGTGTTATGTTGTTATTAAAAATCCACAGAAAGATGCATGGTTTGATATATTTTCACATATATCAATGCCGGATTTTTCCGAAGGCGATCCATTATATCAATTTGAACATAAAATTATTGCTGAAGCAGTAAAAACTGTTTTTCCTCAATTATCACCGGAAGAACTTGATGGTTTAACAAACTATATATTAAGTATTCCAATAATTCAAGTAAGATTAGAGAATATAAATGAGAGATTAAAAACTCAAGCCGAAACTGTTGGATTAATGACATTGCAAGATATTATTGGAATAATTCCTGAATTAGGTGATGCTATTGGTGCTGTAATGGATATTATATATTCTGGACGTAAATATAAAGCTATATATGATGATGTCCATAGAGTGAAAACTGAAATTATAGATAAAATACCCAACAATATGGATGGTTTAAAAAAAATATTAAAAGAACAAGCAATGAATACTGTGCATGGTTCCGTACAAAATTCTATGAATCAATTTGGTGATAGTTTAGATATAAGTAAACATTTAAATGAACATATAGGTGCTGCCGCCAATGCTGCTGCGAATATTCATAATTTACATGAACAAGTAAGTGATATTCATAAGGGAATTACTGATAATAGTAATAAACTTAATCCAGATAATTTAAAACAATTAACTTCTCAACATCTTGCCAACCATGCAAATGATGTTGCCCAGAATTTACATGAACAAGTAAGTGATATTCATAAGGGAATTACTGATAATAGTAATAAACTTAATCCAGATAATTTAAAACAATTAACTTCTCAACATCTTGCCAACCATGCAAATGATGTTGCCCAGAATTTACATAATTATGCCGCTGCATCTGCTACTTCTAGTATTAATAACGCTATACAAGATCATACAAATAAATATTCCCAAAAAATAGAAGAAGGATTACAGAAAAATGGTAAAAAAATTGGTAGACCACATAAAGGTGGTAATAATTTAACACGAAAAACACGACGTCTTCCTAAAAAAACTAAACAACAAAATCATAGAAAAACTAACAAAAATTAATTTATTTAAAATAGAAATAAATTAATTTATTGATTATTCATATTTATACCGCAATCTCGGATTCAAGCCACATTTGTCCTCTTTGTGGAAGAGGCAAACTATTTCCAGCATAATTAAACATTCCAACATTAATTTGACCTTCGCATGCAGCCAAAATACTTAATCTATTTTGTGTTGATACTTCTAAAAATTTGCGAGATATAAAAAAAGATCGTAATTTCGCAACTACTTCGTTAAATTCCTGAGTATCTAAATTTAATGAACTTAAATATGGTCTATTTAATTTATTGGTTTTACAATATTCATTACACATGCTCATTTTAAATAAGTACATGGACGAATTCTCACATTATCTACTGATTGTTCTAGATTTGTTTCATTGTTTGTTTCTAATTTTTTTTGAGATGATTCATCATTTATTTATACATTTTTTCCAATCTATAAAACCTAGACTGCGATTTATATTAAATGAACTACCTAGTATAGTTTTTGCAACATCTATTGTTTTTTTTTCTATTTCAGATAATTGTTCTAAATATTTGATCAAATATGTTTCTTCTATTTCTTCTATTTTTTCTGTTTCTTCTTTTTCTTCTGTATTATTTTGCATTAATTATATAATAATAAAAACTATTAATATAATTTTCAATTTTATCATAGAAAATTGATAAAATTGAAAACTTTTAAAATAATAATACAATATTTAATTTACTATGAACGAGATCGATAATAAAAAAAAAATCTTTCGTTTTAAGTTTTCTAAAGATATAATGGATTTACTTACTTATTTTGGCAATTTACATCAATATGATAATAGATCTGATTATAAAGAAGCCTGGAAAAAATGGTATAATTTGAATATTGAGGTTTTATTAAATGAAGAACGACGTATTATTAATTTAGGTTATAATGGAAATGTTGAAGATAAAATGTATAAAGCTGCTAGATATTATTTCAGAAAATTAAATAATCAAGATAATCAAGATAATCAAGATAATCAAGATAATCAAGATAATCAAGATAATCAAGATAATCAAGAAGATTATCTAGATCAAGATAAAGAAGATAAAGAAGATAATACTGTTATTATCAAAAAGCATCGTACGTATATAATGCTTTCATCAGAATTATTAAATGCTATGGATAAATATATTAAAACTAATAATCAAAAACCATCAGTTGGATATCACGATTTTTGCACACTAAATAATACTATTTTAGATAATGAAAAACTTATTTTAAAAAATAATAATTTAGATAATAATTTAATCAATTATAAAATTAAAAAAACATATAAAAATCGATATTATCTTATTAATAAAAGAGATAATTAGAGATAATTACATTTAATTCTAATATTTTAATATATATTATATGAGTAAATTACTTAGTCAAGGAGGATTTGGGTGTATTTTTTATCCTGCTTTTAATTGTAACGGTCAAGTAAAAAAAAATTCTAAAATGGTTTCTAAATTACAAATTAATAATTTTAATGGAAGAAATGAAATACTTATTGGAAAAATTATTAAAACTTTTTCAAAATATAATCTATATTTTTTACCGACTGTTAATAATTGTTCAATTCAAATGGCTTCTTTAGATAAAAATTTAACTAAAAAATGTAATATTATATCTAAAAATGACCCTAACTATCTTTTGCTTGAAATTCCATATTTAAAAAATATTTCATTTCAAAAATTATTTACTAATTATTTGAAAAGTAAAAAACATATATTATTAATTTTTTTTGATACATTTCAATATATTGTGAATACTATAAAACATTTAATTGAATTAAATATTGTTCATTTTGATTTAAAAGAACAAAATATATTATATAGTATTAAATATGAAAATCCTATATTAATTGATTTCGGTATTTCCATCCCAATTAATTATCTAAAGAAAGATAATTTAAAAGACTATTTTTATATTTATGCCCCTGATTATTATATATGGCCATTAGAAGTGCACGTTATTAATTATCTTTTACATGTTAAAAATAATTTACAATTAACTGATATTGAAAAAATAGCGAATGATTATGTTGATAATAATATTGCACTTCATATTTATAGCAATAATTTTAAAAAAAAATATACTAAATCATGTATTGATTATCTTAAACAGTTTGTGTCTAAAAATGATAAAAATATAATTACTAATTTATTAGGATTTTATAAATCATGGGATTTATATGCATTAAGTGTTTTATATTTAAAATTTATTGGTTATATATTTAATACTGGTTTTTTTGATAGTAAAATTATTATTAAATTTTCACAGTTGCTACTTACTAATATATCTCCTAATCCAAATAATAGAATTCCTATAGAAAGAGTTAATCTTTTATATAAAGAAATTTTCTATATGCATGAATCTACTAAAAATTATTTAGAACTAATTAATAATTTTAAATATAGTTCTTTACCTGTAAAAATAATGCTTAAGAATTTATCTGCTTTACCAACTAAAAATTAATAAAATATAAAAAATTATACCATTTATTATATTTTATGTACTTTATTTACTTTCTCGATTTTCTCGATTTTCTCGATTTTCTCGATTTTCTCGATGGTTTCGATTTTTTCGATGGTTTCGATTTTTTCGATTTATGCTCTGCTTTACCTACTTTTTTATATGTTTTTTTTGCTGCTTGTAATACTTCTTTAAGCGACTTCTTTGGATGTGCTTTCTTTACTTGCTTAACATGATCTAACCACGGATTTCCCATATAATATATAATAATATAATAAATTATAATATAATAAATTATAATTTCATTATTGTAATTTTATTATATTATAAAAAATTATTAAATAAATGTTATTATAATAATATAATATGGTTAAAAATACTGGTGGTAATAAATCTAAAAAATTAGCAAGCAAATCTTTTAATACATCCAATAAAAGTACGCGATTTTCTGCTAATATATATGAATTATATGCAATTGTTAATAAAATGATGGGAGGTAATATTTGTGAAGTATTTTGTATGGATGGTATTACTAGAACATGTATTATACGCAGAAAATTTTCGGGTAAAGGACGACGTGATAATTGGTTGTCTAAAGGTAAATGGATATTAGTTGGATTGAGAGAATGGGAAACGGTTAATAAAGAAAAACATAAATGTGATCTTTTAGAAGTATACAATGATACTGATAAAGAAAAACTTATTAAAAGTTCTAAAGATAATTTTGAAGTATTTTTATCAGCAGCAAATACTATTGAAAATGTTGAAAATGATAATATCGAATTTACTAATAATATAAAACAGGATATTTTTGATTCTATTTCTAATTCAGAATCTGGGTCTGAACCTGGGTCTGAACCTGGGTCTGAACCTGGGTCTGAACCTGGGTCTGATTCTGATAATCCTGATTGGCTAGATTATACTAGTACCGAAATAAAATCTTATAATGATAATGATTCAAAAATTAATAAAGAAATTAACTATATTATTAGTCAAACTGATAGTATTAATGTAGATGATATTTAGTAATTTATAATAATTTTACTAATATATAATTTATTCTGTTTCTAAACTATTTATTATAGCTTGTTGCAAGTTATAGTCGTCTTCTATTTCATTATTTACTAACGTATCTATATAATTATTTAACATTGGTTCTATTGGAGGTTGTTCTATTTGTTCCCTCATATTTTCTATTATTGTACTATTTCTTCTTCTATGTCTGATATTTCTTGTCCAATTATTATTATTATTATTATTATTATTATTATTATTATTATTATTATTATTTGTATTTAATATTGGTGAAAATCCATAAACCTGATGTAAGGATTCTATAAATGTGTTTTCCGATGTGTTTTCCGATGTTTCCGATGTGTTTTCCGATGTGTTTTCCGATGTGTTTTCTGATGTGTTTTCTGATGTGTTTTCTGATGTGTTTTCTGATGTGTCTTTTATTTCTATTGAATCGAATTTGTATCTACATACTGGACATATTGCACTTTCTTCATTTAACCATTTTTCTATAGCTTCAGGTACAAATGCATGATTACATGGCAATTTTGTTATTTCTGTTCCTTCTGTAAATTTGACTTGATAAATTGGACATAAAGTATTTATATCTAAATCTTCTGTAAATATAACTCTTTTTAAGTCTTCTTTACCTTTTTCAGAAATTACATTTTTATATTTTGATTTATCATAAAATGAAGAATTTAATACAGTAGTTAATGAACCATTTGAAATCATATTATTATACATATCTATTGCTCCAGATACATTTGATATATTTGGTGCTATTGCTTCATATGTTAATGTATCGTTTGCTATATGTTCTGATATATTTGAAGTTAATATTCTTATATATGATGATAATGCATTATTTAATGGTAGATTTAAAGATTCATTTATTGGTTCATTCTCCTCTAAAACTATTTCCATATCTTCGGGTTGTTCGATGTCTTCAGGTTGTTCGATGTCTTCAGGTTGTTCGATGTCTTCAGGTTGTTCGATGTCTTCAGGTTGTTCGATGTCTTCGGGTTGTTCGATATATTGATTATATATATTCATATTGTATATAATCAATACTTAAAATATTTTTTAATTCAATTTTATAACTATGGACACCTATTATTATTATTATTTATAGTTAATATTTCCATAGATTTTTTACTATATTTTCTAAATGGTCATATCTTTTATTCGATAACTGTTTTAATAACATTTTCCAAGGAGTTATTTCTTGCAACATATTAATCCCATCTGTACAAAATGAATTTAATAAAACTGGATTATTTCCACTCATCATACTTGTATTTTCTGTTGTTGACATTGATGGAAATCCATTTGTTTTATGAAGATTCCAAAATATTATATGAGGTAATTCATACGGTTTTTTATATATTGTTCGCAATCCGGCATCATGATATTTTTTTTTCATCATATCAAACATTGGTTCATTATTAACCGAATTAGATTCTGCACAATCAATTTGCATATCGGATAAAATAACTAAGGTTGTTTTTTTCATATCATGAGGATTAATATTATTTGCTATTGCAATATTTAATATAGCATCTAATGCTTTTCTAAAATTAGTATTTGTTCCCCATTGTGATTTTCTTATTTTATGAACCATTGATACAAAATCATTACAATCATCAAAATTTACCCATGATGGATTTGCACTAAATGTTAATACTCGCTTTCCAAATTTTGATTTTTCAGCAATTCTAATTCCTAATCCTATTGCTGAATATAATGGATTACAATTTTCATCTTCCATTGAACTTGATGTATCCACCATTGCAATACAATCTTCTAATTGTTTATTTTGTTTTGCATTGTTTTCCCACTGCACATTTATACTATCTTTTTCAATTCTATATTCTTCCAATATTGCTGGATCCATATTGAATTGTTGATTTTCAATATTAATTGCTGCTTTGACAAAATCGATTATTGATACTCGTTTTCCTTTTGCTTCTGTTTTACCTGTTTTACACCGTTCTATATATTCTTTATAATTTTCCGCACATTTAATTCTATCTTCTTTTTCAGTTTTTATCGATTGAAATGCTTTCGATTGTTTTCTTAATGTAATTCCGGATACATTTTTATCGAAATCAATGTCACTCCATGTTCCATTACATTGATTAATTTGTGGAGTATTTAATTCTTTATTAATTTTTGCTATTAATTTACGAAAATGTGTTAGACATTTTCTACGCGCAAATTTATATTGTGTATGTTCCGTTGTTAATAATGTATTTTCTGAATTATTTAATCTCATCCATGAATCATAATATCTCATTGCTAAAATTGGCGTAATCCATCCAAATTTTGAAGATTTTTCTCGTGGAACCCATCTTGCTGCTAATGACTTTTTTGGAGAATGTTCATCACATCGTATTTGTGAACAAAATAAATTAATTATTTGTTCAAATAAGTGATTTTTTATCGTATTTAATATATAATCATGTCTATCTTCTTTTTTAATAATATAATTACAAAGATATTTCATATCTTTCCATGAACCATATGGATGTTCATCAATATTTGTTCTTACTAAACTCTCGATTGCGGATGTAGCCATTGATTGCATTTTATATTTATCTTTTTCTGGACAATCTTTTGATTGTGAAAAATTATATAATCCGGTTATTAACATATATGTTAAATCATATTCACCTTTTCCCGACACGATATCTCGTGTATAACCTAGTAATTTATAAATTAATTTAATATTTTCTATTTTATTTGATTTATTTGATTCATTTGATATATTTTTTAATATAGTTTGATATTTGTCCTCTAACTCTTTTGTGCATGTTGTTCTTGTTAATTGATAACTAAATTGTACTAATAATTCATTTATATCATTTGACCATGTATATTCCATATTATTATTTTGACCAATTTTAAGATTTGTTATTTCTGTATCTAATGCTGTGCAGAGTGCGGACATTTAAAGTATATATTTATATATTATTCGCTTTATATCATTTCATTGTCCCATATTATTAATAGGGAATAATTAACTTCTTAAAATATATTTTAATAATAATGAATATTCTAAAAAAAAATAATATTGAAACAGAAAAAACTTCTTTTAAAGATTTTCTTCGTCTTGAGAAGCCGTATAATAAATTTTATAATGAAAATGTAAATACTGTAAAAATAATATATTTTTATATTAATCATGAAAATTTAATTTATAATATTAAATCTGAATATGAATCATTAGATAATTCTTCTCTCACCAAAGAGAGAATTATTTATTTAATAAAAAAAAATCAATATAATTTATTAAATAAGCATAAATTAATTGGATTATTAAAATATAATATAGATTTTAAACATACCGAAATCACAGAATTTCTTTTAGATAAATTAGATAATAATTTTTTTACATCTTTAACAACTATTGATAATATTAAATTTAATAAAACTATTTCTTTTTTACAAGATTTAAATTGTATTATTTTTATTTTTTCTAATAATATATCTCAACTACATAATAATAATAATAATAATAATAATAATAATAATAATAATAATAATACAAAAAAAATTAATATTACTAGTAATAAATCTAAAACTAGAAGATACAAATACAATTCTTAATAATTTTCATATGATTCATAATCATCTTCATCTTCTTCTTCATAGTAATTAATATAATCATCTTCTTCAACTTCATCACCATATAAATCAGTATTCCAATATGGTGATATATCTCCTAATATATCATTTAATTCTAGTCGATGTTTTAGACGATTTTCCATTATTAGTCTTGATCTCCATGGAGCAAAGTATTCATTTGTTTCATTTGTTTCATTTGTTTTATTTGTTTCATTTGTTTCATTTGTTTTATGATATAATATTGTATAACCAGGTAGAATAGATTGTTTTTCTTTATCTTTTTCACTTATAGTTTCTATTGTTTTTTGTGTTGTTTTTAAATACTTTTGTTCTGTAGTTTTTTCTATTTTTTCATTAATAATTAATGTATTATTTAATTCTGGAAAATTTTCAGATTCTATATTAAATTGTAGTTTTGTATTTTTTAAATTATTGTTATTTTTTTTAAATACATTTGGTTTATCCGAATATTTTTTTCTAAATTTATTGTCTTCATTCCTATTTTTCATTGATGGTGGACGATATTTATTATTACCATTATTATATGAATTTTGTTTATTAGTATTGTTATATTCATTGTTTCTTTGATTGTTTCTTTGAGGATTAAAATTCATTCTTTCTCCTTTAATAATCGGAGTGATTATTATTATCATTATAATTATTATAAAATCAATTTTTATTATTGTATTATTATTTATTTTATTATTTTATTAAGATTTTTACTTAAAGTAATAATTATGTTATAATATGTCTCCTAACAGCAATTATTTCTTAGTATGCCCCCAATCATTATACATTTGTGATTATTATATTTATAGGAGATAGCATCTTTATAGTATTATAAATTTATATATATATAAATATATGGATTTATATATAGAATAATATATATGGAATTTATAACTGAAGAAAATAGTGAAAAAAAATTATATAATATTGAATATAATATTGCATATATTGCATATAATAATTATTTACAATTATTTTTGGATAAAAATAATTTATTGCATAGCTTTTCATCTAATAAAATTAGTTTTCAAGCTAATTCTTTACAATCACTAGATGATTATATAAAAACTCAATTTTTAAATGAGGATAATCTAAAAAAATTTATTTATGATTTAGGATCCCAAATTTTATTTTTAAAAGAAAATGGTATTAAGATACCATATTTTAGTCTTGGTGATATTATTATTATTAATCATAATAATTTTTTATTTATTAATTCTAAAAAATTAATTAAAAAAAGGGTTGAAGGGGATATTATAAGTAGGATTGAGGGGATTTCTTCTGTAGATTTTATTCCACCAGAGTTGTTGGAAAAAAAAGATATTAATATATCTCATATTCATTATTCTAGCGCATATTATAGTTTGGCCAAACTTATTTTGTATGTTTTTGATTTTATATTAGAAAATTTATATTATACAAATGTATATTTTTTTTTAAATAGATGTTTGAAAGACGATCCTTTAAAACGGGATTTTTTGTATATTTAATATTAATTTATATTAATGAATTAATATTAATGAACTAATATGTTAATTTTATTTAAAAATCGATTTCCATGACTTATATGTGTTGTTGTATATTCACTTGGTTTATACATTTCGAAATTATCGTCTGTCGAAAAAACTATTTTTTTAATGTTTAATTCATTTATAACATTAAAACAATTTTGACATGGTGCCGAATTTCTATATTTTCCTTCGTTATTTGTTCTCACTATATATAATACTGTTTTTCTAAAAATTTTATCGTTCCCGTGCGACTTTTATCTGTTTACTGTATTTACCATATGTATTCGAACAACAACTATGATACAATTTTCGCAAAGTATCCATTTCAGCATGACATGAACATGTATTCGATATAAATCCATCATTTGATTGAGTTCTTAATGAATTATGACCTCGAGCCATAATTCTACCATTCACAACTGCAATACATCCGTGTTGCGATTGAAGTTTTGATTTTGATGCCTCTTCTGCCGCATATGATAGATAATTTGCATCAGACACACTAATTGAAGACATAACCATTTGTTTAGAATTTATATTTATATTTATATTTATATTATATTTATATCAATTTTTTTATTGATATAAAATATTATTATTATTATTATTATTATTATTATTATTATTATTATTATTATTAGTATATATATGTTTAGTTCTAGGAATGTTCCACCTGTTCGACGCCTCGATACTGGAGATGGAGATAATCCATTTGTAAACTCAACGATGCTTCCACTCCCGGTTCAACGCAACTATACCGGAGAGAGAGTCGTCGGTGCACCCGCGTTTGGGGACCCTGCCCGACCACCTGTACTTTCTTCGACATACAGTGGAGATATGTATTTTACCGATAAATTAAATGAAATCTATAGCTCAATACACCTACATTCGGAACTCAACCCTCGCCCGGAATTATTGTCTTGGAACTTTTGAAGGAAGCAGGCGTCATCCTGAATAACCACTATAATCAGAATGAAATAACCGCGATAATCGGGCAACTTCATGACACTGGTACAGATTTGCATTCAATGAATCTAGCTGAACTGCAGCTACTTGTCGATGATGCGCTTAATAGATATTTAGTAGACGCTAATAACCAGATTGATTTGCGTAGGATCGACTCGGATGGGGATACTGAGATGGATGGTGGTAGAAAACTATACACACAAAAAAACTAAAAAAACTAAAAAAACTAAAAAAACTAAAGGAAGAAAAGTAAGAAAATCTAGTCGTACTTCTTCTAATTAAATAAAGAATATTATATTCATTATTAATATTAATATATTAATATATTTATATTAATATATTTATATTAATGATTTATTATGAATTACGAATTAAGATTGATTATAATATTCTTGATATAGATACTATTACAAAATATAAAGATAAAATTAGTTTGGTACAAAAGCAATTCCACTCATATAAAACAAATAATAGTTGCTGCAAAAATATATATTTAGATGCCGGATTTGATCTATTTATTCCCAAAGATATTAATATTTTTGCTGGTTCAGTAAGCGTTTCAATTAATCATGGTATTAAATGTGCAATGTTTATTGTCAATGATTCTGATACTTCAAATACTTTAGATAATAATTCTATTATACCAACTGCATTTTATTTATATCCCAGATCAAGTACAGGATCAAAAACTTCACTCCGACTTTCTAATTCGGTTGGTGTAATTGATTCTGGATATAGAGGTTATATTTTTGCTTTATTTGATCATCGCGGTGGATATTCACAAGATAAATCTTATAATTCAAATATTTCTTGTAATAAATTAGATAATGATTTACATGTCGAACATATAGAAAAAAATAATCGTTTAGTTCAAATTTGTGGGCCAAATATTTCTCATCCAATTTATCCTATTTTAGTTAATGATGAGAGTGAACTTGGATTTACGGAGAGAGGTTCTGGTGGTCTAGGTTCAACCGGTAAATAAAAGTTATGTTATTTTAGTTTTTAGTTTTTTCTTGTTTTATTTAGTAATTGTTTTGCTCTCTTTTTTACTTGAGTGTATACTTTTTGGGGCATTCTAGGTCTTGATTTTGATCCATATTTAGATGGTGATTTTCCCCATTGTGCCGCTCTAATATATGCGGAATGAAGTCCTTTACGATTTATTTTACATGTATTTTTTTCACAAACTGGAAAACTTAAATTTGGTCCTAAAAAACATTTTTTACCACATTTATACATCATTTCTTTTCTCTGTGTTTTATTTGGTGATAATTTATTCCAACCATTCCATGGTGGAGGTTTTGGTTTTCTGTTTTTTTTACTTTTTCTTCCACCTCTGATTTGTGAGCACTGCCTTTCTTCTAAATCTTCTAAATCACCACTTAATGGTAGAGCTTGACTATTCTGAGTCATTATCGCTTCTTCGAGTTCTTCTTTCTCACCACCACCATCTCTATGTTTTAGTTGTTTATTACCAAACTTTTTTTTTTTAAATTTTTTATTAATAGAAAACCCCATTTTCCAATATATATATTTTTAATATTAAAAATTATATTTATTTTTATATATGAAATCCTTTGCTAGTAGATTAAAATCAATTAGTCATATCGATGTTTCTAAAATAAAAACATCTAACACATCTAATATAGTTCTTAATATAGATGCGATCGATAATAATTCACCATATAATTCTGATCATAATTCAGAAGATTTTAATAATTTTTATGCAATTGGTAGCGAACCAAGCGATACAGATAGTCAAACTTCTAACTCATGCAAAATTTCTTATAATAAATTATCATTTAATGATGTTTTAAGTACAATTAATGAACAATATGAACAAGATACTGTTCATCGTTATTCATCTGCAATGGATATTCTCGCTAGTTATCTTAAAGGCCAGAAAATTATTTATATGGAATCTAGATCATATATTATGCAAAAACTACATTTACTTATGTTTCCATCATTATTTTTAACTGGATTTGCTGCTATTGGACAAGAATTTTTATCTAATTTTACAATACACGCATCAATTATTTTATCTGGATTAAATGCCATTATTGCTTTTTTATTGGCTGTAATGAGTTATCTTAAATTAGATGCTAAAGCTGAAGCACACAAAATATCGTCTCATCAATATGAAAAGTTGCAGTCATATATTGAATTTCAATCTTGTCAAATATTACTTTTTAGTGATCCACTTCTTTTTAAACAAAATGTCCAAAAACAGCTACATGAATATCATTCTATTATTGAATCAAAATCTTATAAAAAAAATTCTAAAATATTTAACTATTGTAACACAGAAAGAATTACTCTTGATAATAATGATTTAATTGATACAAGCAATGCTAATATAATATTAGATAATCCGGATAATAGTGATGAAAAAAATATTAATAATGCTATGCTTAAAAAAAAAATAGAATTATTTGATAAAAAACAACAACTAAAAAAAAATATGATTGAAGAATTAAAAACTAAAATTCTTAAAATAGAAGAAAGAATCGCTGATATTAAAGAAACCAACCAATTTATTATTCCTCGAAGTATTCGTTATACATATCCGGTTATTTATAACACTAATATTTTTTCTATTATTAAAAAAATAGATGATCTGAAAATAGAAACTATAACGAATCTGAAACATATTAAAAATGAAATTCGATTTATTAATGCTATTCAAAGAAAATATAATTACAAAAATAAACAAAAATATAATACAAAATTAAAAATATTATTTCAAAAAAAAACAGATTCTATAAATACTATATTAAATCTTAATACTGCATTTTCTGTTATTGATAAAATATTTTTACAAGAAATTGCTAATGCTGAAATAAAAAAAAATAATCGTATTCGTTTTTTTATTAATAATATCATTTGTTGTTGTTTTACAAATAAATGTAAATATAATAATATTTTTCTTCCCAAAAATTATATTTCTATTCAAGATTCTGTTAATGATTTATTTAAAAAAATTATTGATTATCCTTAATATTATTTTAAGTGTAGTAGAAAAAAAATTGAAATTACTTTATTTTTTAAAATGCAAGTATAAAAATATCATTCTTGACAAATGTCCACCAATTCAATGACGTGCTCTTTCTGTACTAATAAAAAAATTCCCGGTCCACATGGACATTCGGTTCGTGATTTTACAAAAAAAAATAAACCTATTACTTGTCCCTATCTTTTAGCTATAGAATGTCAATATTGTCACGAGAAGGGACATACTGTCAAATTTTGTGACGTTTTGAAAAATAAAAAATTATCTAATACAAATTCCTCCAATAGTTATTACCCTAAACCTTCTAGACCAAATAAACGAACAACTCTTGTGGATTGTGATGGATTTATCTCTAATAGTCAAAATAAGCAAAAAACTACTTATACTATGAATCATACTAATAATTCCGTGTTAGCAGTTAATAAAGCACTGCACAATTCTAATTTGACTAATAGTTTTAAAGTGTTAGATGGATTTATGTGTGATGTTGAAGAACATGATAGTGATAATGAATATAATAGTAATAGTGAACAAGATAAAATGGATATCTCCGAAAAACATGTTAATAGTTCTTGGTCCAATATTGTATCAAATCATAAAAATCAGTTGCCGAATACAAGTTCTTGGGGGGAAATGAATGATGATGATGATAATAATGATTATTATTATGGGAATTAATTAATTATTTAAATAATTAATTAAATTGTATATTATATATTTAATTAATATGATTTTTTCTAATCTAAATTTTAATAAAATCAATTTTGCTATAACAGGAGTTGTCGCTATTTTTATAACTATTAATATGTTATATAATATATGTAATTATCAAGAAAATTTATCTGATAAAGCAGTCCAAACTATTGATTCCTCTTTTAATAATTGTGATTCCTCTTTTAATAATTGTGATTCCTCTTTTAATAATTGTGATTCCTCTTTTAATAATTGTGATTCTCCCTCAAATGATATAGATATTATTAATATTTCTTATGAAATATTTGAAGATATGTCTTTTAATTCTTGCTTGTTTTTTAATAATAAAAATAAAAATAAAAATAAAAATAAAAATTTATTTAATAATTATATTTTCTAATTCTAGTTCTGCTTTATTTTGTGTTTCTTGATTTGTTGTTGTTGCTGTTGTTGTTGCTGTTGTTGCTGTTGTTGTTGATGTTGTTGTTGATTTTTCTAGATTATTTATTAAATCTGTCATTTTATCTACATTTGGTTCTTGTTGTCCTTGTCGTTGTCCTTGTCGTTGTGTCTTAGAGAGACATTTATTTAGTAAATTAATAATTCCATCTATAATTATTATTATTGTTGTTTTTGTGCATGATTCTACTTTTTTTTTTATTTTTATATTATTGAGATTTAATTCTCCCTTACTTGCCATTATCACTAAGTCTATCATGTTATCTAATATTTGTTGTTCTATCATGTCTAAAAGTATTCTTTTTTGAGTAGGATCATCTACTAATTCCAATATTAATCTTTTTACTATAGAAATTACATATTCTTTTTTATCTGAAGCTGAATATTGAAATTTTTCTACTAATTCCATACATTCTTTTAAAATTATAATTATTGTTTCTGTATTAATTTTTGTTTCTCCGAATTTTTCTTTTAATTTATGAATTATTATTATTGTTTGCTCTTTAATCTCTTGTTCTTTTGGCGTAGACATTTATATTTATTTATATATTATATTTTAAGTATTTAATTATATAATATATAAATAATAGTAATTGGATCTATTATTTATGAAACTATACATATTATTTATAATATCTCTTGCATATAGTATAAATACTATATATGGTTTATATAATTGGTACTATAATAAAACTAATTATTATCCATCAAAATAGAATAAAAGTAATAGAACAAAATAGAAACTAAATTTTCTATTAACTATTTTATAAGTATTTGATAAGTATTTGATAAGTATTTGATAAGTATTTTAATATTTATCAAATTATAACCCTCGGCGGGATTTGAACCCGCAACCCCCAGCTTAGAAGGCTGGTGCGCTATCCAATTGCGCCACGAGGGCGTTCGCCTCATACTGGTTTCGAACCAGTGACCTTGCGGTTAACAGCCGCACGCTCTAACCAACTGAGCTAATGAGGCACAATAAAATTGCATGGATCTATTTCTATAATACAATTGCTGTCTGATCCATTATTTTGCACGGAGTGGGGTTCGAACCCACGCGTCTCACGACAGACGGGCTTAAACCGTCCCCCTTAGACCACTCGGGCATCCGTGCTAACATTAAAGTTTGCTACCAACAGTTTTTATTTTTATAAAAAAAAAATAATTATAATTTGATTGCTGTATGTTGGTAATTTATACTTATTTATTTATTTATTTATTTTATACTTATATATTTAAGTACTAATAAAATACTAATAAATATTTTATTAGTACTTAAGCTTCCACTCGGAATCGAACCGAGATCTAAAGGATCAAAACCTTTTATGATAACCATTACACTATGGAAGCAAAGGTAATACTCACAGGCGGGTTTGAACCGCCGACCTCCGGCTCATAAGACCAGCGCTCTAACCAACTGAGCTATGCGAGTATTCTTTCTGAGATTGTATTTAATATATGCATCCCATTACATATAACATAAGTAGTATCTCTTTAAATTATTTTACATGCTATAATAATATAAACTCATCATGTATTTTTTCAATTACTTTTGATGAACTAGATTCTGTTGATGAAGATTCTGTTGATGAGGGTATTCGTTCTAATATTGGATATGGTGTATGTGTTGATATTGGTGATTCTGATGATTCTGGTGATTCTGGTGATTCTGGTGATTCTGGTGATTCTGGTGATTTTGGTGATTCTGGTGATTTTGGTGATTCTGGTGATTCTGGTGATTCTGGTGATTCAGATGATTCTGGTGATTCGGATGGTTCTGGTGATTCTGGTGATTCGGATGGTTCTGATGCTGTATATAGTAAGGATGACATTGGAGATGATGGTTCTGATGATGATTGTTCTGATGATGATTGTTCTGATATATTTTCATTATTATTAAATATTTGATAATTATTATTATTATTATTATTATTATTATAATAATCTATTATTTTTACTATATAATCACATAATTTATTGTATATATCGCATAATTTATTATATAAATAATATGTTTTATTATGCATCTTATTTAATATTTCCATATATATTTATTATTAATATTATTAGATTTTAATTTTAAACTTCATTATCTTAAATTTAAAATTGATTTTAATAATATTATTAAACAATGTGTGCCGCCGTATCTATGTCATCTAATCCTATTCTTGAATCGATTACTTGCCCAATTAACGGTACTATTATGAAAGATCCCGTACAGGGCAATGATGGACAAACTTATGAACGTTCTGCTATTGTTGAATGGTTAACAAAACATCAACTTAATTCTCCCATTACTAAACAACCCATGTCTGTCTCTGACCTGAAAGTAAATGCTTCAATTCGATTCTTGTGTGATAAATATCATGCTGGAGAATTGGGTATTACTTCTGAAGATACAGATTCTAGCGCTAGTGCTAGTGCGAGTACTAATACATCTAATCTTTCTAATTTAAAATCTATAGATCATCCAAAAATTATTAACTCTGTATTTAAAAGTTCTACAAATAATACTAATATGATTAAACTATCGATTGAAAATGGTATTGTTGGTATTATTAATCATGATGTTGTTATCGTTATTGATCGCTCTGGTTCCATGCAAGTTGATGTAGAAGCTAAAGATTATGATGGTAATAAATTAGAAGATGGATTATCTCAACAAGATATTGTAAATCACAGTGCAAAAATGGTTGCTAAGACTCTTGGTCTTGATTCTAACAATCGACTTGCAGTTATTGCATTTGATAATCTTGTTGAAAATGTATTTAATCTTATGCCAATGACCGAAATGAATTGTACACGTGCTATTTCTCAAATTAATGATATTAAACCTCGAGGACAAACTGCTATTTGGCAGGCATTAGAATCTGCTATTAATATTTTGCATACTCGAGATGATAAATCTCGCAATCCACATATTATTCTTCTCACAGATGGTATTCCTAATATTTCGCCTGCTCGTGGAGAAATTGCTACTCTTCAAAATAAAATGAAATCATTAAATTTTTATCCGCCGATTTATACATTTGGCTTTGGATATAATCTTAAAGCTGATCTACTTTATGGTATTGCAAAAGTTAGCGGAGCGGCAACAGGACATATTCCTGATGCTGGTATGATTGCCACTGTTTTCAGCAATTTCATTTCCACTATTATCTGCACGATTGCATATAATGTTCTATTAACTGTTGATTTTGATGGAAATAATGTCATTAATTTACCACATATTCATGGTGATTTTAAATATGATGTTTATCAACGCGATGATTGCTCTATTTATCGAATTGTTATTCATATTGGAACAATTCAAGTCGGACAATCTCGCGATATTATTATTTCAGATGCAAATATTACAAAATATACTTATAATTATCAAATTGGTCAAACGAATTACGAGATTGTTAAAGAACTTAATTCCACTACAGAGTATCGCGGTGAATGGCATATGTCTCCACAAATCGCTCGTTTCCTTTTAGTTGAAAAAATTCGACTTGCAATTAAAACTAAACAACGCGGGGAATCTGCCACAAATATTTATCAGCAAATGGTTCAACATTTTAATAATATTGATATTCAAACCGAAGGTTCATGGGGTTATCTAATGTATGAGACTCTTACTGAACAAATCAATCTTGCTCTTTCTGATCGAATCGAACATGCCTCATATTTTAAACGATGGGGTATCTGGTATTTGGATCAAATTAGTTCTGCACTTTGTCATCAAATCAAACCTAATTTTAAAGATTCTGCTTGTTATTTTGGTGGAGAATTATTTCAAGATATTGTTGATTATGCAAGCGACCAATTTGATACTTTGCCACCACCGATTCCTTCGAATGTTTCAAGAGGTATGGGTGATGGTGTTGGTGGCAGATATAGAAGCTTGGGTGGAGCAGGAAGTGCTCATGTTATTCCAGTTCGCATGTCAACATATAATTCTCAAGACAATCCTTGTTTTGATGGAAAATGTCTTATTTCCATGGCCGATGGCTCTAAGAAAATGGTTTCTAAATTAGTTAAGGGAGATAAAGTTATTTCATTATATAGTCCATGTGATGTTAATACTACTATTATTACAAATGTTGTTTGTATTTTGAAAACAGTTGTTGCTGGTGGTATGTGTGAAATGGTGAAATTTAGTAATGGACTTAAAATTACTCCATGGCACCCTATTATTCATGAAATCTCTAATCTCACTGATAAAACACAATTTAATATTGATTTGAATGAATGGCGATTTCCATTTGATATGAAACAACATGCTTTAAGTTGTGGAATTTGTGAACAAACTGAAGTTTATAGTATTCTTCTTGATAATGGACATACTTGTCTAATTAATAATACATGGTGCATTTGTCTCGGACATAATTATACTTACGGAATTTTGAAACATGAATATTTTGGTTCTCAAAAAATTCATGATGATTTGTCCAAAATGAGGGGATGGAATAATGGTCTTGTTGAAATTAATAGTAATGATCTTTCTCGTGATATGAATACTGGATTAATTTGCGAAATTAATCAGTCTATCGATTATTTCAATATTATTTAAATAATTTATATATTATTTAAATAACTAATAATTTATATTTACATTGTTAAGAGAGATTCCATAAATAGTTCTTTCTGTAATTTTTTCATTTCCGATTTCTTTTTATTTAATTCTTTGTTTAATGCTTTTTTGAGTTTGTTATCTTTTAATAATTTTGCCATATTTATTTTTTGAACTAGTAATTTAAATTCATTTATTAACTTTGTATTTTTATTATTTTCTAGATTTGTTTCGCTCATATATATAGTGCTAAACAAAAATTTTTTTACAAAAATTTTTATTCAAAATATCAACAATCACAATTTCTATTTAATCCAAAATTAAAAAAATTATATACTATCATTGCTACAACCACATCTATAGTATAATGTTGCCTAGCTAAAATTATTGATAATGGAAATATAAATTGTATCATATTTCCGCTCAAATATAAAAATATATTTGAATTATAATTTTCTTCTATCATTTTTCCTAAAAATATAAACATTATTGTATGACCACTATACATCAAATCATGTGTATAACCTATTATTATTGATATATTATCATAAATTGTTTTTTTTTCTATATTTGGTTTCGGCATGCATGTTGGAATTATTGTTAAACGTGTTGTTATTCCTCTTAGTAAAAATGAATATATTAAACATATTATCTCTCTATTAAACTTTATAATAAATTTTCCATATACATCATCTTCTAATAATAATATTATTGATAAATATTTTATAACTATACTTATTTTTGATAATAATAATAAATAATCTGGAATATTTAAATTTATTCTTGGTGTATTATTATGAATAATGTCATATACTGGTGTATACGGATTTTCTAGATATAATTCCGCATTTTGTTTGCAATTTGTTGAACTTAGATAATTTAAACTACAACAAAACATTATTAGTATTATATTTGAATTCATTATTACTTATATTTTATTATAGTTTTTGTTTAAAGCGAATTTAATTATATATATATTATTTAATAGTATCTATGCGAATTACTATTCTTGAAGATTTAAATCGTGACAAAGAGAGGACTAATGAATTAAAACGGCAACTTATTAGAGAACATTTATTAGAATCATACAATTCTATATTGAATCTTGGCAAAACTCAACTTACTGATATAAATATCAGTATTATTATTAATTTACATAAAAAATATATTAATAAAATGAATATTTATGGCAAAAATAAATACAGAACTCTTCGATTACTTCAACAATATCAACTTGCCAAAAATAAAGCTATGGCTATAATGGTTCTAGCTAATTCATTAAATAAATTATCTATATTTAATGATGTTTGATATATTAAATTTATATAATATTGTTTTATAATATATTGCTTTTCGTGATTATTCTCTCTACACTTCGAAATTAATGCCACGACTTATTCGTCTATTATTTAATAATGAGAGATCGATCTTACCACATGATATTATTTTACACATAATCGATTTTTGTATTTAATATTTCAGTTATTTATTTTAAAATTGATATAAATAATATTATATTAACAATAATATAATATTATTATGCAAAACAATATATATATGACTAGTATGTCTAATGTGCTGAATATACTCACTACAAATAAAAATTCTTCTCCAGATACAGAAGAGAATTATATTCTACATAAAAATTGGATTTGGGATCTTAGAGAAGAATATAATTATGAAACTTCATTAATTAAAAAAGATGATTTAGCTGAATTTAAAAAAGAATGGAACTTAACAAATCCACCTCTTATTAAGCGGTCTTCTCCTTATGCCCTACGTGCAGGTAATATATCTAATTAAATATTATCTTATTTATGGAAAATCATATTTTGATCCTTTATTATTATCATTATCATAATAATAATTATAATAATCTTCTATTGGATCATTTATTCCATATCTATTACAATATGC